>Ga0209185_1001652_pt1 | contig 18271 bp, 14 predicted proteins | sample SidtaG_2_FD_187425 | JGI IMG/M metagenome (GOLD analysis project Ga0209185, IMG submission 187425) | Marine algal microbial communities from Sidmouth, United Kingdom - Sidmouth_Asex2 metaG (SPAdes) (version 2) | ecosystem: Host-associated > Algae > Red algae > Unclassified | place: Sidmouth... | reverse complement strand
TTGGCGTCAATGAAAACAGGAACTTAAGAAACATCTCCATTCAAAAGGCCTCAAAATAACAGCAATTTAGTGCCAACTTTAACTTTTAAAGACAACTCATTTAGGTAGTTTGCGCAATGTGGGTTAAGGATATGTTCAACCGATTTCTTCAGAATTTTCATTCGGTATGACACTTATTTTAGAATTTGTTTCTAATACTACTGCATAGATTCGGTTCACTGACTCTAAGCCACTTTGTCTAATTGCTGCATAAACTTCTGGTTTTAATATCCGTTCCTTCTTCATATTGCCTTCTATAAACTCTCCTTCAAAAAGCAATAATTGAGGGATCAATATTAGTACCTCCTAATCGACTTAGATTTATACATCAATTTTGTAACAATGAACTGGAGCAACATTAAAATAAAAACGCTTAGCCCACCTTCTGTAACGGAAATATCTTCTAATATATGGTAGATGCGACTATCGAACCTACTGAGAATGTTACAATACAATCAACATTATTCAGGTCTGATGTAGAACGCTTGCCTAAAAAAACAGATATAGCCTATGATTAAAACCTACACTATTATCGCTGAACTAAGAATTCGGATAACGTCATCAACACTACATTCATATATTTTTTCCATTTGTCTATTTATTTTTTATCTAACCAATCAATATGATTAATTGCTGCTTGCTTAGCCCATTGTCGCGGACGTGAGCCGAAACATTCCAATAGGGCATCTACACCAATGATAGTACCTTTTGCCAATCTTCCAAGAAGCGCTATAGGTATTTCTTTTTCTTTATTTTGTGAAATCAAGTAACCGCTTTCATCTGTCTCCACACCTAGTTTATTATGAACTACTTTTATCAAATCATCAACGAGCAAATTTTCAACAATGGATGACCTGACCGATTTAATTTGGGGAGGATCTAAAACTGAATCAATCATAATAGTTGCAATAATTGATTGACTGTCAAGTTGGAATCGCCAACCCTCCTTTATTAATTCAATAGTAGGGTCATTGACCAAATTCAAATTTAAAACACCTGCTTCTGACAAAGCTAATAATTGTTGGATGCTTTCTACAGGAGGACCGTAAGAGAATCTTTTTGTGGATTCGTCTAAGGCAATTACTTCGGCAAAAACGCTGTCTGAGCAATTATTAAAAGATAGGGCTTTGTATATAGAAGGCTGGCAATGTCGCCACACCTGACCTATGCAATAGTCTAAACTTATTTCTCTTTTTCCTATAGCCATCGCTACAAATTCTTCCATGCTTTTTCTTGCAGATTGATTTCTTGGAGTAAAAAGCGGATGTTCAATATTTTGGTCTTCTAACCATTTCACGATTAAATTTTCAATGGCTTCTATAGATATATTTTGTGCATTAATAGCATGAGGTAATTTTGAATAAATAACTGCGGCAATAGGCGCAAAAGCTGCAATAAGAAAATGTGGGCTTTCTGCTTCTTCCTGAATTTCTTTGTCTTTAATCTGTTGCTCAAATTTCAATATATCTGACTCAGATGGTTCGAACCATTTATCTATTTGAGCATTTAGGGGTTTGGGAACAGGCGGTAAGCCGTCGAGCGAAAATGGAACAAACATATTTGTGAGGTCCTCCTTTGATTGGTATATGCAAGATTGCGTTTGCTTATCATCTATAATAAATCTGCCAAATCTGTTAGCTACTGCCCTTACAACATCTATCATCGCCAATCCAAAACCTCGAATTCCGATAACGCTTTTATCATTTAAATCTTCATGGTTTAAATAATCAGAGACTGGATAAGGAGTTTTAAAAAGCTTAATGTTAGGTTTGCAATCTGTAAATTCACTCCAATTCTTTATCTGTTGTGATAGTTCTGTTAATTGATGTCCGATGGTCAACAATACCTCATCGAACTCATCATAAGTATTGCTACAGGTGGTTATTTGAATTTTATTATTATCTAAGCGATTTACCTCCTTCACTCGATCGTTATGCAGAGAAACGATATTTGAGTCAATTAATGGTTGGACAAGCGACTGAAATCTTTGAGATAAGTATTTTCCTATATAGGCACGAGGAGGATAAGTATCTATCGTATCAATAGGAAGTATTTTAAAATCTTTTTTAATCCATTCATGATATGAAGGGAATGATGAGATTCTTAGAGTACTCGTTTCTATCGCTTCCCGTCTGTGTAATTCTAATATCCGCTCCGTGATATTTATCCAATTCGATGAGTTTTGCTGTGTATTGTATACTTGTCCATTCCCATAGTTTCCTGTCGATTCGAAGAGCGAGAGATGAATATTAGAAAAGCTCTTTTGCTTAGTTAATTCTATAATTAATCTTTCAGTTGCATACCCACCTCTTGGTCCAATACCGATAATCCCAACTTTCCTTATATCTGTCATTGTTTAATTTATAGCGATCAACAGATGATTAGTTGTTAGACATAAAATCAACAGGAACGAAATTCCACTTATTAGAAGATAAGTCCACTTAATTATTTTTATAATCATTGTATTTCTATGTTTTTCATTTTTTGTACACAACACCTTTGTACATGCGGAGATAACCTCAAGGAATCATACCTTTCATGTCTGAATTAGGATTTTTAGGATTAAGGGATTTTAGGATTATTGTTATCAGCATGATTAAGGTTATATACTCTTTTAAACTCCAGACTTTTTGCACCAAAATTAATAAGCAAACCGATGGAAAGTCCATATGCTTGACAGTAATTCATTGCTTGAGCCAAATGCACATCTTCTAATTTAATTAATGCTTTCAACTCAACCATAATTCTGTCTTCTACAAAAAAGTCTACGCGACGAGTACCGATCTGCCTTTCATAATATAATATTTCCATTTCCATCTCACGAACAAAAGACAAATCGTGCTTTTCCATCTCAATAGCCAAAGCACGCTGATAGATGACCTCCTGAAAGCCATTGCCTAAAGTAGAATGAACCCTCATGGCACAACCAATTATCTTATGTGTCAATTCATTATCTTGCATATTTTCTTTGTAAAAATCTTTTCATCCTTAAATCATTCTAATCCTAATTCAGACAATTTAGTTAGTTTGCCTAAAAAGGCTTTTTGAAGAAGCGACTTTTTCAATTCTTCAAATTCAGAGAAGCTTACACTGATTATGTTTGATTTCTCTGGCTCTTTACAACCCATTAGAAGGGCTATAATTCCAAATATTATAATATTGACTTTTTTCATCTTCGATTCTTCAGGTTACTTGTAACGGATCATATGTATCTGGCGTACGTCAATTGTATGGTGTTAAGTTATGCATTAATTGTCATGCTAACAATATAGCCGATTATTGCCAATTAGCTTTTTAACGTGTGACATGATACACGGTATTAGTTGCCGTTTTGTTTTATTGTTACTAATATATCCAATAATTCAGATTTAGGCATAGTTGTGAATGCCAAGATAGCGGTAGCTAAAGTCTAACTAATATTTAAGTTCTAACGAGTCATTCACATTTATCAATGCACTCATTTTAATACATCTCTTTAATTAGAATGCGTTTTCATTTTATTTACTCTATAATTTGCGTTCTAAGTAGGGTAGACGAACACAATGTTAGTAGATCTCGTATTCTACGTCTATAGCTTATAATTGCCATTGATACTTATTTATATACTATATTGATATTAATTGATAAATCCCATAACTATTATATCTCCTTCAGTACTTTTACTACGGTTTGTTTTGAATCCAAATGTTATTCTAAGTATTCTAGTAGTATCTGCTTTTTTCCATTTACCGTCGGTTAATTTTAGAGAGTTTTCTACTGTCTTTTTTATGCTTTCACCTAATTCAGTTGTGATATTAAACCTATCAATTGATCCATTAGGTGATATGTATAATTCTACTTTTACTTGTCCAGCCTCATTTTCTGTTCTTGCTTCTTCTGGATATTGAGTATTTGCAAACATTAAATCATAAAATGAACTACTTCCTTCTATGTAATTTTCCTGTAAGAAGTGTTCTAAATTATAATGGGTAAAATTTTTAGTAGTACTGCAACTTAAGATTGCTGATGCAATTATTGTTGCAACTATAATCTGCAATAATTTCAAGTTAAACTTCATAATTATATATAATTATTACGTGTCTATAATGTTGACTTTTTGCGTTTAAATCAAATTTATGACAGCTAATACATATACGTATACACCCTTACCCTACGTTACATACATATCCCTTTAACCCACCCCCACCTCCTACCCCACTACATAAGAGATATCAAGGTAAGAAAAAACTCCTTAACTACCCCCTACTTCACATCAAACCAAAGCCCATACTCCCCTATTTTATCGGACATGTAGTTAATGAAGATCTCGGTCCCCGCGGCGATATCTTCTGATGCGATTATATGGATCTCATTATCACCATATACAAGTTGGAAGTCGGCATTAGGAGTCTCACTATGATTGTAAAGGGAGCCATATCCTAAGGCTATAGCAGAAGTATTGTTTTCTAAATTCCATAGAAAATAATAATCGTGAAGCAACGTTTTATGGATAATGGGTGTATCATCTGTAGGAAGTAAGATGACTGGACATATCTCGATGATACTACCTTCCGTGATATCGGATGCAGTATATACGGAACGTCCCCTCATCTCGTCGTTGATAATATATAGCGGTGCAGATTGTGTCGTTAGCAAGTTCTATTTATATTTTATACTCTAAGATGTAACAACTAATTCATTAAAATAAAGTAACTTTTACATGATATAATAAATTAACAAGTGTAATCATCAAATTAACCGATAACTTTTGATGTCATTGGCTTTCACCAATTTACTATGAAACGACGAACCACTCTACTTTTTGCTCTCGGGCTATGTATAAGTTCCTTTGTATATAGCCAAGACATACACTTCTCTAATTACTACTATTCTCCACTTTATCTCTCCCCTGCCAAGACTGGCGCTTTCGCAGGTACGTATAGGTTAGGCGCCAATGTCAGAGATCAGTTCAGCTCATTTATAGAAAAACCTTATCAGTCCCTCATGGCATATGCAGATATGCCTATAGCCTTTGGACTTAAGCCACACCACTGGATCGGTGTCGGGATGAATATCTATGCAGATAAGGCAGGAGATCTGGCATTTCAGAATACGGGAGCTCATCTAAGCTTAGCCTATCACTATGCATTAAAAGATGATTATAAGACCGTCATCACATTAGGTCTACAATACGGGATGACACAAAGAAAAATAAATGTCGAAAATTATAGTAGTGGTTTAACAATTAACGGACTACCAGACAGTGATAAAAATAAATTATTAGATTTTAATCCTTCACTAAGTGATATAAATTTTGGTGTAAGCCTTAAGAACTGGACATCTAAGACATCTTATCTTGATATCGGTGCTTCTATATATCACCTGACGCAATCGGATTTTAGATTTACAGGATCATCCATAGATAATCCGGTAAGAAGAAGGCTCAATGCCTATGCTGAGTATCATATACAAAGTACAGATCAGCTGGCTATTAAGCCCGTTATCGTCTACTCTAAGATGTATTTATTTCAGAATCTATTCGGACAATTTAATATAGAATACAGACCTAATAAGAAGTCAGATACTATCATCAAGGGAGGCATAGGATATAGAGTCGGCGATGCTGCGCAGTTTCTTGCTGGCATAGTATACAAAGGTTGGGATATAGGCCTCACCTACGACCTTACCGTCTCATCCGCTGCAAGTTACAATAACAGATATGGCGGCATAGAATTAGGCTTACGCCGAATAATTATCGCTAATAGAAAACCTAAGATCAATCCCAGAGAACTTTGTCCAAGACTTTAACACAACAAATCAACCATTATGCTCAATAGACTCTATTACTTACTACTCATAACATTACTGGCAGCGGTAGCCATTCCTTCTGTAATTAATGCACAACCTCTACACCACACTAATACTGATCTGCCTTGTGTCAATAAGAACTTTAACTTAGCAGCACATGTCGCTGTAGATTCTTCGTTCCGACTTCCACTGTACACACGCAATGAGTTAGATACGATGGTAGCTCAATTGAATGAATTTTTCAGTCCGATCTGTGTATCATTCTCATTATGCGAATACAATATTCTCGAAAATGATTACTCTCTCGGCATTATAAAGAATCAACCCATTACACAATTAGAACAACTACAAGAACTAAAGACAAGATTCACCTTAAGGCGAAGAATTAATGTATTCTTTCTGGATTCTATATCCGCAGCATATTGTGGCTTGAGCACCTTCGAGGGCATACTTACCGCATTTGATGCTAACATATATACAGAGACCGATTGCCCTGACGGTATCGCTGGACAAGTTGCTCATCATCTCGGGCATACTTTCGGATTACTTAATAGCTATGACCCCAACACCATAGAACTTGTCGATGGATCTAACTGCGCTACCACCGGTGATCTCATATGTGATACACCTGCAGATCCATTTGGACAAACTGAAGCGACGCCAGAAGAACAAGAACTTATAAATCTTGGAGAACTCGAGAATCGCTTCTTCGGTGGCTCATGTGAATTTATATACGAAGTCAAAGATCCTAACGGAGAATATTATCAGCCCGACATGGGAAATATTATGTCAATATACCCTTGTAAATGCGGCTTTACACAAGATCAATATAGATTAATGGTAGAGACGATTCTTAGTTCTGATATAAGACACTTTTAATCTCAATATCATGATACCGTCTATAACGATGATAAACATATAGACAATCAAGAGGGGACAATTAGATCACGTAATTTGCAGATAATCAAAGCATTACAAATTTTTAAACATATGAAAAAAATTCTCTTACATATATGTATCGCAATTTTATTCTTCTTAGGATCTCAGGTTTCATATGGCCAAACGGCGAGTGCCACTGAAGGTTGCGCAGAATTAAAAGTAGAATTTACAGCTCCACAAGGCAGCAGTTATTTCTGGAGATTTGGAGATGGTGCCGCCAGTGTATCTAATTTACAGAATCCAGTACATTCTTATGTACAACCAGGCACCTATTCAGCTCAATTATTCGATACTGACGGCGGTACGCAAATAGGTAGCGATATAATCATCACAGTGTATCCACCTATCGAGATAGATATAGATGCAGATATCAAGTTTGGCTGTGCTCCTCTTGAAGTCAATTTCACAAGTGATATCGTTATACATCCTGACATAGAAATAGAAGATATCGTATGGACATTCGGTGATGGAAGCAGTGCTTCAGGTCAAAATGTCAACTACACCTACAACCAAAACGGCACCTTCACTGTCTCTGTAAAAATAACAACTAAAGATAGAATCAAGTGTGACGAACCAGTCATCTTTGAAGACTTCATCACCTTAGAGGGAGAGAGAACTTCATTCAGGATCAACAAAAATTCATCATGTGATGTACCCGATAATTTTGTATTCACTAATACTACTGATGCAGAAGAAGGCACGACGTATACTTGGAATTTTGGTAATGGAGAATCGAGCTCAGAAGAAGGCCCACATATCGTAGAATATAATAGCGCAGGTCTCTATTTTATCACATTAACTTCTACAAGTACTAATGGCTGTTCGACTTCATCTTCGAGGACTATTAATATAGGTGCTCCAGTGATAATATCCACTTTCCCGGATACTATATGTCTTATGGCTCCTGTCAGGTTATCACACAATACAATTGCCCAAGATTTTTCTTGGGACTTTACAGGAACAGATATTGATATATCGCAATATGATATAATTTCTATTGAAAATAAACCTATTATCGCATTTACTGAGACGGGTTTACAGACATTTACCTTGACAGCAATAGCCGAAGATGGATGTGAGACTACAAGAACGCTAAGTGTGTTTGTCTACAAACCAGATGCAAGCTACTCCTTAGGTCCAGATATTACTTGCACAGAAAGTGTATTCATCGAGTACACCGCTGATGACCCCAGCCTACTTAATTACACATTTAATAATGATTTCAATAATGAAGGTATAAATATAACTCGTAATTCGCCTACTGGCGCTAATGAATATATACATCCAGAGCGAGATAAATACTACATTAATTATCAGGACTCTACAGTAACAAGATTAGTCGTTACCTCATCGCATGGATGTACAGACACAGCATTTAGTAAATTTTTCTTGCAGAAGCCAGAGGCTTTTTTCATTCCTGATGTTGTAAAGGGCTGTATACCATTTGATGTAACTTTTGCAGACTTAAGTTTTTCAGAAAATGATGTACAGATACGAGCATGGGACTATGGCGATGGTCAGGATGACTTTTTCCTTATGGATGACACTCTCGTTACACACACTTACACAGAAGCAGGCTTCCATAAAGCTGTCCTTACAATAACTGATGAGAACGGTTGTAGAGATGTCTCGCGAGAAGTAGATATAATTGCAATAGATAAGGATACGATTCCTGGGGTACCGATACCGTTTGAGTGTCCAGAGTTAGTGTTCTGTGTTGGTGATAGCGTAGGCATCAGAGTCCTCACAGATCAAGTCAATACTAATATACATGTAGAATCTGATGATGGGAGATTTGACCATTGCTGGAAGGAGCAAGAAACTTTCCATACCTACTTGTACCCTGGCGTATATCCACTAAGTGCTACATTAGAATTCTATACCATATTCATAGATTCTTTTCCTGGCGCATGTAGTGTTACCATCGAGGGCTCAAGATCAGATATAGACTATTCTATAGAATGCGATAACCCATATCTCGTTAATTTCAATAGCGAGAAAAGCATTAATGCAGATGAGTTCTCATGGTATCTCGGTGATAAATTTATATCTTCTGACAGAGCATTAGCTTACACATTTGATGACAGAGGAAAATATACGGTATACTTAGAGACAAGTCAGAATGGCGTCGGGTGTACGCATAGGGATAGTGCTACCATTTTTATTACAGATATCGTTGCTGGCATGAGTATACCTGATAAAACATGTGCAAGTAATCCGACACCACTGGACGCTTCAGGCTCGCAAGATGTACATGATGATTGTCATGCTGGTTATATTTGGCAGTTTGAAAATCAAAGGCCTCGGGAGGTTAACGACAGCATACTTAATCACACATTGCTACCGGGCTTCCAGAAAATAACATTGATCGCAGAAGATATTAATGGCTGCAAGGATACCACATCAACGACGACGACCGTGTATGATCTACAAGCTGAGTTTGACTTGGATACATTAATCTGCCTACCATCAGAAGTAAGTCTTACTGACTTATCAGTAGGTGATACAACATTAGTCAGTTGGCAGTGGGATTTTGGATCGAGTACTTCTATGGATAGAAATCCTGTCAATGTCTTTGATACTCTAGATTTTGATGAGGAATTAGACTTCGAATTTATAACTGTAGATCTCATTGTAATGGATGAGTTAGGGTGTACTGATTCTATATCTCATTTAATAGATACCTATGATATATTTTCTGATATAGCAATAGATGGCAGTACTACATTATGCCAAGGTGAGTCTCTTATTTTTGATGCAGATGACTATAACCTCGGAGGATCATTTCTTACTTACGTATGGGACTTCGGCGGTAACGGTATGAGTACAGAGCAATCTCCAGAAGTTACATTTACAGAACCTGGAGAGCATATCATCACATTAAGATTTACAGAAGATGCCACTGGCTGCCAAGGCACATTGGACACTATAATTAATGTCACACCTACGCCTATCGCGGACTTTATAAGTGATCAAGATAGTGTAGAGCTGATATGTTTTCCAGAGCAACTGACATTTACTAATACCTCCGTGGTAGGTGACGAAGTACTCTACAGTTGGGACTTTGGCAATGGAGCAGAATCAGACCTTGAGAACCCTATCATACCATTTGATAAAGGTACTTATGAAGTAGAACTTATCGTCAGAACATTTGATGGTTGTAGAGATACAACTTACAGGACTTATACATTAGTCGGTCCAGAAGGTAGTTTTTCTGTAGACAAAGATGATATCTGCCCAGGCGAAGCGATAACATTTACACTTGAGAATACGATCGATGTATCTTCATATACTTGGGATTTTGGAGACGGTATACAAATAGATGATGAATCTCCCGTCACCTATGAATACAACAGTCTATCAAGTGTCAATACATTCACACCGACGCTGATCCTAAGATCTGATGACAATGGCTGTGAGTTGATTCAAAATATTCCAATTAATGTCTCATCTATAACCGCAGACTTTATCGACTCTACTGGTGTATGCCCCGGGGAGATAAGCTTCTTCAGCAGCTTCGTCAATCCGCAGACTATAGAATGGAACATCGACGGGCAGGTTATAGAGAACACTTCTGCGCCATCCGTAACCATAAATTCTACAGAACCTACAATAGACGTCATACTAAAAGTCACTGATATTAATGGCTGTGAGGTAGAACGTAGACAGACCATAGATAATCCTGATCTCGAATCAAGTACCATAAATTTTCCCAATGTCTTCTCCCCTAATGGAGATGCCACAAATCCAAATTTCAATATCGTATACGACGAAAATGACATAGCTGGTGAAGTTGAAGTCATAGAATTTAAAGTCTACAACAGGTGGGGAGAATTACTCTATGACAACGACAATCCAACTAATGGATGGAACGGAAGCTATAAAGGCCAGATTGTCCCATCGGACGTATACGTTTATTACATAGAAGTATCTATAGATGGCTGCATGAATAAAAGTAGGAAGGGGAATGTAACTGTGATAAAATAGAGTGTTATGTTACGAACTACTAATGAGGTAGTGATGAGTTGATAGTGATGAGCTGGTATTGATGAGTGATGAGCCAAAAAAGAGTAATGAGTATAAGTGAGGGAATTATGAATAAAGAGAAGATCGGAGGATGGGAGGATGGTAAGATGGGAGGAAATTAAGTCCAATAAGTAATTACCTTAGATAAAGCAGAAAAAAGAATAAAAAGTTAACACTTTAGTTAAAAGAGCGTTTAAATCAAAGTATATTTAGAAGATAGAAATTGTGTAAATATTTAAAATTGCTATTGTTGAATTTTCTAAAATTATTACTACTCATAATCTCATTGTACTGTAGCAGTAGTCTATCGGCGCAAGTAGAATACGATGGTTCTGATTGTATCAATAAGCAATTTCAAGTAATAGCTCATGTCGCTGTAGATTCTGCGATGCGGGCTCCGTTGTATACACAGGATACTATCGCCACTATACTAAGCTTGACATCTGAATACTTTAACAGGATATGTTTATCATACACTCTATGCGAGTATCACGTCTTAGAAGATGACTACACACTTGGCATAATCAAGTCACAGCCTGTCGCTGTAGAGACAAGATTAAGAGAATTGCGTAATAGGTTCTCGATGCGTCGGCGTATCAATATTTTCTTTCTGGAAAGTATCGCAGATGCAGAATGCGGCACTGGTACTTATCAGGGCATATCTACCCTCCTCGATGCTAATGTGTTCTTAGAACGAGATTGCGAAGAAGGCTTGCATCAGCAATTGGCACATCAGCTCGGACATGTATTGGGATTATTAGATACCTACAGTGCTGAGGATATAGAACTTGCTGATGGCTCTAATTGCGCCACTGTAGCAGATCGCCTTTGCGATACACCCGCTGACCCCTATGGTCAGACCTACGTATCAGCGCAAGATTCTATACGATTATTGACCGAAGAAATTGTCACCGAATTCATATCAGAATGTGCTTTCATCTATGAACTTAGAGATCCTAATGATGACTTCTATAATCCACTCGTAGCTAATATTATGAGTGGTTATCCATGCAAGTGCTTCTTTACACAACAGCAACTCGATCTTATGTTGTCGAATTATAAGCAGTCACCAATCAAGCACTTTTAAGGATATGAGAATACTGATATCCATAGCACTCTTATTAGTCGCGAGTATGCAGAGCTTACTATCGCAGACTGCAAGCGTAACATCAGGATGTGCCGAGTTAGAGGTAGCGTTTTCTGCTCCTAATTATGCGACATATTTTTGGGACTTTGGAGATGATTCGTTTTCTGATCTTCAGAATCCTGTACACAGCTATATACAGCCTGGCGACTACGAAGTTACATTATATGAAAATGAAGGTGGAGATCAAGTAGGCAATTCTATAGATATTACAGTATATCCAGAAGTGGAATTTAGCATATCAGCAGATATCCTTCAGGGGTGTGCTCCATTAGAAGTTAATTTTCAGACAGTTATTAATGCACATCCAGATATTGAGATTACAGATATCATATGGACATTTGGTGACGGTAGCAGTGGAGAAGGGAGTACAGTAAACTACACCTACAATCGACCCGCTACATACAGTATAAGCCTCAAAGTAAAAACGAGCAATGATATCAAGTGTGATAACCCACAGATATTTCAAGACTACATAATAGTAGAAGGTGCAAGTACCGCTTTCACCGTAAGTAAAGAAACGATATGTGAGACACCGGCTCAATTCTTCCTCATCAATGAGACTACCAACGATGAGGGGTCAAGCTACCTCTGGGATTTTGGTAATTCTGAAACCAGTACAGAGAAGGATCCACTTTCTTACACCTACACTGAAGAAGGCGTCTATCTCGTCAGCTTATCAACAACGACACCTGTAGGTTGTGTAACTTCATTTACTAAACTATTAACTGTCGGATCTCCTGTGATTAATGTTGCAGATACAATCCTGTGTAAGGCTATAGAAAACCAGATAGACAACCTTACTATCGCAGACACATACCTATGGAACTTCAGCAATACAGATAACATAGCAAATACAGACATTACTTCCGCAAGTCCATTAGTCAACTTCCCTACAAGTGGAGTTAAGAACGTAACATTGACTGCAAGTTCTGAATCTGGATGCAGTACCACAGAGACAATAACTTTTGTAGTAGAAGATCTGAATTCTAATTTCAGTTACGACCCCGTTCTAACATGTCAGGACAGCTTTATATTCTCCATGCAAGCAGAAGATACTAATATGGCCAGCTATAACTGGACGAATGAAGCAACGAGTAGAGATGGCATTAATACTTCTGGTCCCAATATAAATCTACAATACGTCCATCCGATCAGAGATGAGTATTATTTTAACGAACCCGATTCTATTGTTACTCAACTTGTCGTTACATCGACAGCGGGTTGTGTGGATACTACAGAATTAAGCTTAGCAATACAGAAAGCTGAGGCAATTTTCATTCCCGATACAGATGAGGCCTGCGTACCTTACACGATCACATTCGAAGATAAAAGTTACTCCGGATCAGAGATAGAAAATAGACGATGGGATTTCGGTGACAATACAACATTAGATGCAGGGTCTCAAGATACAATTGTAGAACATACCTACAATACACCCGGCACATACTCCGTAACATTAGATATCATCGATGCAGATGGCTGTATAGATATGTCAAGAGAAGTAGAGATATTAATCAAAGATATCCCAATAGATACATCGGCGATAGGAGGCGTATGCCCAGAATGTGTCGGGGAATCTACTGACTCCAACAATCCACCACCTTCTTACTATTGTGTCGGTGATATCTTCCAAGTCAATACTCCAGAGAATTCACACATAGAATCTATCGATGGTCTATTCAGCACTTGTTGGGCTGGTGGTGAAGGCAATTTTATATTTACAGATCCAGGTCCATTTTCTACAGCAGCAACTTTTGAAGTAGAAAGAGTCTATGTAGATTCTATTTTATTTCCAGTATCATTAGACATATTAGGATCGAGATCAATAATACAATATTCTGGAGACTGCACTAGTCCATATAATTATACATTCGATGGATCATCAAGTAAAGAAGCAGATACCTTTGCATGGTACATCAATAGCACATTGATATCTAATGCAATAACTTTCGATCACACATTTGAGTCAACAGGAGACTTTAAGATATTCTTAGAGACTACCCGAACTGAAGATGCCGTCTGTACACCACATAGAGATAGTACCATCGTCCACGTCAGAGATATCAAAGCTAAAATGAATATCGGTGATATTTTTTGCGATAATATAACTTATAACCTTGATGCTGCTAACTCTAAAGATGCTGGTGGTGGAGCAAATTGCTTAGCAAAGTACATGTGGAGTTTTGACAAACAACGCAGTAAATCTACAGTACAGGACATCGTAGAACACCGATTCTCACCAGGTAACCAGAACATCACACTGACTGCTTTTGATCATAACGGATGTAGCCATACGGTGAGTAAAAATATCAACGTTTATGGCATAACACCAGAGTTTGAATTAGATTCTACATTATGTCTCAATTCTCCTGTAGAACTTAATGATCTTACAATAAGCGATACGACAATAGTAGCATGGGATTGGCAGTTTGGAGCGGATTCGACTGATATACAGAATCCTATATATGAGTTTTCTGAAGAGAACTTTGATCCAGAATACAGTGGTGATACTATAACGATAGACCTTATACTTACAGATGCAATCGGTTGTGTAGACACCATATCTAAAACGGTAAGTACTTACGAGATTAATTCAGAAATCATACTCGATAACGGACCCAAAATATGCGTGGAAGAAGTTATTAATTTCTCAGCATTAGACTATACAGATAATGGTTCGTCACTGAATTTTTCATGGGACTTCCAAGATCTTGGCACTATAGAAGAAGATGAGGCAAGTATAACATTTCCAGACGGTGGAGAGATTACAGCTACATTAACATACACAGAAGAAAGTACCGGATGCACAGGTACATTAGATACATTAATAAATGTCTACAACGAACCCATAGCAGCCTTCATAAATGACAAGGAAGAGCTTGATGTCATTTGTTTTCCCGAGCAGATAACATTTACTAATACGTCTACAACCGATGGACCAGTATTATACATTTGGGATTTTGGGAATGGAGCTACATCTACATTAGAAGGTCCCGTCATACCTTTTGACAAAGGTGAGTGGGAAGTCCAATTAGTCGTGAGGTCATTCTATGGATGTAGTGATACAATCAGAAGAACGATAGAATTAGTAGGACCAGAAGGTGAGTTTTCGATCGACAAGACATTTATATGCCCAGGAGAGGAGATTACTTTTACATTAGAGAATGCTGTCGATATTAATTCTTTTACTTGGGACTTAGGCAATGGTGTCCAGATAGACGACGTCAATCCACTAAGGTATACCTATAACCCGCAGTCAAGCATTACATCATTTACCCCTACCCTCATTATAAGAACAAATGATGGCGGCTGCGAGGAGGTGCAAGCACTACCAATTATGATCTCTTCATTAGAGGGAGACTTCAGTTTCTCAACAGGATTGTGTCCTGGAGAAATCAGTTTCTCAAGTTCTTTTGAGAATGCGCAGAACTACTACTGGGATATAGGAGGACGGATAATAGAAGGCGAGGCTAATCCTTCAGTTAATATAATATCAGAAGACGAAAGAATTGAGGTCTATCTCAGCGTCACAGATGACAACGATTGCTTGATAGAAAGAAGGCAAGTTATAGACAGCCCCAATTTAGATGGACAGACACCACGATTCCCCAATGTCTTCTCTCCTAATGGTGATAATGTAAATCCTACATTCAATCCCGTCTATGATCCTACAACTTTAGATAATGAAATAATTATAGCAACATTCCGGGTCTATAATCGATGGGGAGAACTACTCTACGACAACGACAATCCGAGCCAAGGATGGAACGGCATCTATAAAGGTGAGATCGTTCCAGCTGATGTCTACGCCTACTACATAGAGATAGTCATAGAAGGATGTGAGAGTATCTTTAAGAAAGGAAATGTCACAGTAATTAAGTAAAACAATTCTACTTACCTTATCTAAATTGATTCTTCAACGCAACATACACTCCATTAGTCCAACCGAATCCTTCTTGTAGTGGGTAGTCACCTGACGTTGGCTTTGATTTTATATCCTCTACATTGTATTTCTCATAAAGCTTACCTGTATCATTGTACACATTCTCGCATAAGCTTAACCATCGCCTTGTAAGTTCAAATGCCAGATCATTATGTCCATAATTTCTTAAGCCTTGTATGACTATCCACTGTAGTGGTGCCCAGCCATTAGGAGCATCCCACTGCTCTCCTGTGTTATTAGTTGTTGTAACAATGCCCCCAGTTTTCATGAGGAAGTATTGTACCGTTTCTGCACATGCATCAGCTTGATCTTGAGTCGCGATATTTAAGAAAAGTGGATACATACCCGCTGCAGTTATGCAGCCATTTAATGACTGACTTTTATGGTGATAATCAAAATAGTACTCGTCATCATCATCCCACATCAGTTCATTAATCATTGCTTTACGATGTTCAGCTTTGTGAGAATAAAGGGTGCAATTATCATCATCACCGTTATTTTGATATGCTTCCGCAATTGTTTTTTCAAGATTATATAGCAAGCAATTAAGATCTATGGGGACTACATTACAAGTATCTATAGTATTCATATCCCGGTAATTACTAAACCATCTAGAGCTGAAATTCCAGCCTGATTCGCAAGCTGCTCTTATATTTTGAAACAATGTATCAGAATTTTGATCTAAGCTCTCAGCTAATTTTAAGTCACTGCGATACATCTCCATTCTTGGTGTGGTAAGATTATCGTAGTACCTATTCGCCATATAATTATTAATCTTTACAACTCGCTGAGTAGCTCCAACTAATACATCATTTGATCCTGACATCCAGTAATTATATTCTTTGATCATTTGCGGCAAATAATGACTAATAATAGTAGGGCCTAACTTCTCAGAAAGCATCTTAACCATTAAAGAATAAAAGGGAGGCTGAGAACGTGATAAGTAGTAAGTTCTATTCCCGCTGGGTATATGGCCGTTCTTATCTACCATGAATGAAAGATTATCTATCATGTTCTTTATAAGTCCCCACTTACCATGATCTCTTAATCCCAAAAGTGTAAAATAACTCCCCCAATACTGCATCTCATTAAATCTCCCACCTGGAACCACATATGAATAAGGAAGCGACATCAAAGAACAGCCCTCTGTTACTGTTTTATTCTGTTGTGATAATGTATCCCAATAGGAGGATATATACTGATCACAAGTTTTATCTACACCCTTTTTGGTTGAATGCTTTTTCTTTTTACTTTTAAAATGAGTTTTAAAAAATGACTTTAAATCAAAGGCCTTCTCAACTCTCTGTACTTGATAATTCTCCAAAATTTGCTCTGGAGATACACGTGGGATCGCATCGGCAATTTTCTTTCCGTCTTTCCATAGCCCGCTATTATGCAGATCATAATACAGCTCACCATATATTTGTTCTGGGCATCTATACATTACTTTGGGTTATTTCATAATGTTTTTATTTAGAAAAGACTTAGGATTCTTTAGTTAGAAATCTACAAGTGATGTGCAGTGGACTAATGACCAACAAGTAAGATATCCATTCTGAATCAACAAATACTTTAGACATCATACTTTTCAATTAATGCTTCTGTTAGTATATTTTTAATATCGAAATATATATCGCCATTTAAAGTTATATCTATATGCTTAACTCTTGGTGTCAAATGATTCGGTTCGATTTCAAGCTTGTCTAACGTTAGCTGTTTACATAAATTTCTCACTAATTCTGATAAACTTCATCCTTTATCCTTAACATATTCTTTGATCTCTACAATTAAATTTCTTTCAATGTTCAAAGTCAATCACTTTTCAATAGTATGACATTTGCGAGCAAATTACGTATTTAACATCACTTAATAAACATGTGTTTTAGATTATGCTAATAGATAACATTTTATTAAAAAATCTAATGGAAATTAAGACCATACACTATGCTTCCGTTTAAGATCTAATTTTGTATTTCTTAATTTATTAAATGACTATCGGTTATTGAGTACCTAAGCGTTACTTATTCAACCCATCGCCACCTTCCTTGAAAATAGAAGGAGCAAGAGTCCTTTTTAAGCCAATTAAGAGGTCTAAAAAAATTAAACTTTTTAATAACATTTCAATTTTTAATGTCAATACCTAAAAGCTGATAATCATATTTCTCTATTCAATAACATCCACCATATCGACTTGATAAAATAAAAAAATCAGATACAACCGCAGCTGTATCTGATTTTATATAAGTCAAATAGAATACCTAATTAATTCTTTTTAATACCCTGTGTTTTGTGAGAATACGCCTGCCGAAAGATCAATTTCTCTCTGCGGTATAGGTAAGAAACCTCTCGTTGCAGGATCAAACTGTACATCGAATATCACCTGATCACCT
>Ga0209185_1001645_pt1 | contig 18337 bp, 12 predicted proteins | sample SidtaG_2_FD_187425 | JGI IMG/M metagenome (GOLD analysis project Ga0209185, IMG submission 187425) | Marine algal microbial communities from Sidmouth, United Kingdom - Sidmouth_Asex2 metaG (SPAdes) (version 2) | ecosystem: Host-associated > Algae > Red algae > Unclassified | place: Sidmouth... | reverse complement strand
GCGAAACTCGGTGGCTATATCGCTCGACCGTCGGATCCGCCACCCGGGGTTGTCAGCCAGTGGCGTGGCTGGGAACGCCTTGCCGAAATAGTCGACGACTACCGGGATATTTGTGGGTCAAGCTAAGGGTATTGCGCCTTGATGTGTGCCAGCTCGCGAGTGAAACGCTCGAAGAAGGCCTCCTTCCCATACTCGGGCGCGGCACCAAAGTAGGTGGTGTGCTGACGCTGGCCATCGCCATCGTAGAGTGACAGGGTACCGGCCATCGCCTCTCGCCAGCCGGTATCTACGCTCTGCAGCATGGCGCCATCCAGACCACAGACCACTGTGCACACTTCCTGGTCCAGCTTTGGCGTGCTGTACTCCCAGCTTTCCTCTTTTGCCATGGCGATCGCACCAATGCTCTCGGCCAAGTTCTGCACGCCCGCCTTGCTGATGCGCCGCCCGTGGTTCTCGGACAGATCCGAGCAAACCTCATTGGCATTGAGCCGCGCGTACTTGTCGGACACCATCTTGGCGAATCTCGGTGTGGCGCGATGAATGATCCGAGCCGTCGATTCGAGGGGGGCATGGATCTTGCCACCCCGGCTGTTTTGGTAAACATTGCGCTCCACGCTGACCTCACCGTAGGGACTCTGATAGGTCTTGGGGCTTCGCCCCCGACGAGTCCACTTGATATCCCCAGTCTGGATCGGAGAGCCATCGGTATCAAACTGCGCAATCGCATCGTGGGTTAGAACGCAGCCGAGTTCGTTGAGCGAGCTAAGTATTCTCTGTTCGGCCTCCAGCAGGGATCCGGAAATATCGACCGTTACCTGAACAGTCAACTCTTGGCCATCGCTACGGAGAATCTCTACGCTCATGATCGACTTGCCGTTTCAATGTAAGTCTCCTACAAGGGTAGTACACGAAACATCATCTTGCAGCCTCACCCGCCGATGACGAAGCTGAGAAAGTATTACCAAAATATTCATCAACTATGAGCTATTTGTGGTCAAACACAGCCTATCGGAGCTGCTCAAAACCAACTTAGCGCCCTAGAATCCAAATCGTGGCAAATACCATAGACGAAGTTTCGTCTTCACTGCCACAAGCATCAGTCCATTGCGGACGACTATTGATACCGCATAAGCAACCGCGAATCCAGTGGGCCCATACAATGTCGAAAAAATAATATAAAGCGCCATGGAGATCGCCAGTGAAATAATATTGATACGTACGGCTAAAGCAGCATAATCCGTCATAGCCAAAAGCATCGCGCACGGCCCACTAACAACATTGATCAGATGGCCAGCTCCCATAATTCGAATGAACGGCTCAATACCCGAAAATTCAGGCCCGAACATCTCTACAAAAATTGATGGATATACCATGCATATAACAACGACGGGAGATGCCAATATTACATTCCATCGCACTGCCCATTGCCCAGCAGAAACTAGCTGATCATGGTTGGCGCTGGCAAAACTACGAGCTATACGCGGCGCCACGATGACATTAGTAACACTTAAAATAAATACGATTAGCACGCTAGCTCGCTCGGCCCCTCGCAATAATCCAATCTCGTGGCTTGTCAACACAAAAGCGCCCACGATGAACGAGCCAGATGAGATTAGAAAGTTGGTCATATCAATCATTGCGAAGGCAAGCCCTGAACGCTCTACATGTACTGCTTTAGCTTGTCCAACGGCAATATCATCCGAAACACGGTGATTGACGAACAGCACGGCAACGAGCGATATTGTCCAGACGAGCAATCCCGCAGTTACATAACTGGCAGTCAAGGTTGTCTCAGTCGAAATAGCACCTAGAGCGCAGAAAAAAAGAATAATCGCAGCAACTGCAGATACAATTCCGTTTTCGAACAGCGTTCCTATATGCGGATACGACATACCTTTAAGAAATCCCGCGTTGAGCCACATCCAACTCATGAAGAAAACTGCTGGAGCCAGCACCACAAGCATACTGGTTCGCGGTTCGTCAATCAGAGCAGCAACAATCCAAAGTACTGTGATTGCAATCATCGATATACAAGCGGATATCAAACACGCTCTTCGTAGGCGTGCTAACCGAAGAGCTGACCAAGACGCTTCCCAGTGAATAGCATTAAATTTTATTAGATCGCGATCACCGCCAAACTTAGCCGCCATCACGAGTAGAAGTACTATTGAATTGGCAAATACAAATTGCCCCAATACCTCAGCACCAAAGATTCGACCAACGGCGATTGTAAAAACCAATCCACCCAAAGCTGAAATAACACGAGAAAGACCAGTTAGTATTAACAAACGAAGGTTAGGGATTTTCATCTGCATTACCTCAGCTCAATTGCGGGTCCAAACAATCGGGCAATGTGACAAACGCATTCGGAAAAATGCAGCCATCCTAACCAGACTTTGATTGAATTGGTTCTATTTGCCAAACGATTCGTGCCGTAGTCGATATCGCTGCTTTTTCATCGTCAGCAACTTCTGGTTGAAGCACGTAGCTCAACACACTGTGATGTAGTATTTTGGACTTCGGAACTTACAGCTTAATACTTTTAAGTGAAATTTTACATACAAAAAAGGGTAATAAGGAATACAGCAGCACTACTGTATAATATATAGGAAACAGGGAACCAATCAGGTTCGACTGATTTCTCTTGCATTGCCTTTCGTATCGACAGTCAATGAAAGGGTCGCATTCTCGGTTTCCGGAGCGAAGTCCATTCCGTTCGCAAGATAAAAGTTCATGCCATTTCCCTTACCATGTGCTACACGCCAATACAAAGATGTATTGTCTTGAGCAATCAGTGTAAGTCGGTCACCCGGACGGGCATTGTGAATAAACCCAACAGTTATATCAAAATCAATATTCCACCCACCTATTTCGATTACCGCACCCATAAGAATGTCAGGTGCCTTAACACCTTCACCTCTCAGAACTTGAATGCGCCCCATCATTGTAGCGCGGGTCGACCCGTCAAGATAAGGTAGCAGATAGTCAGGCAATGGATGCTGACCAAGCCGATCAAAGAGGCGGCGACTCATATCATCGATAGAAACACGAAAATTGTATCCATCGCGCAGAGCTGGCACGGTAGTGATCTCGCCGCGTACGAGATATTGATGACGCGAGAGAGTTACATCACACGCACGGAATTCAATGCCATTAGGAACAGCTAACTGATGATTATCTGCCTGGGTGGCACCGAGGACGACAACACCACCCTCTCCGTCCGGGCCGCCTTTCTGGGAGATGAGTTGGCAGGCGTCAAAGAGAATAGTGTCAAATACGAGCCTCTTAGACACATCATTCGAGACATCAAGAACTTTGAGTACAGCAATGCCGCCGCCTTCCCCGGAGAATCTGACCCCATAGAAAGCAGCCGATGTTGCAAACCCTTTCGGCCATACATCGTAATCCCACCAACGCGCACCTGTCGAAAGATCACGCGGTATCAGCATACCGCCGAATACTTTGACTTTACCCTTCGAGTAGAAGGGGGCTTCCTTCGAGCTAGATTGCCAGAAGAACCCCCCTTTGACAGTTAAACTATCGCAAGTCGAATGAATGATACGGTCTATATCCTGAGTCTCGCATCCGCTTATGGTCAGCTCTGTAGAGCGCGACTTCTCAAAACTCCGGGATGAGACGAAACACTGGCCTGCGTCTGGTGAACCGAAGCAAGCACAATCTTCTATCTTGATCTGAGCGCGTGACACGTTGTTCGTAAAGAATTCAATAGCTGCACCAGAGAGAACCTCACCGCCACCAGAGAAGCGGCCCCAAGACCGTCCATCTGAGTCTTCGAGAACAAACCCATCCGTTGCAACTTGTCCTACAACGAAGCCGCGCCCGTTCAGTTCCGGCATACCGCTGATACATCGGAATCTAACCCAATCTCCGTCGCGAAACGAGTGGTCGGTCGAAGTAATCGCAATAGGCGCTTCGTTACTTACATTTTGAACGAGACCTTTTACTACTGGAGGATCAACAAACACAAACCCACGAATGACGTTGTTATTTGCCTTCGGCAAGAAGAATCCGCCACGGCGAATTATCACATCACCGTTTTCCATAGCGACAGGATCAACCTTCGGAGGAAGCACCAGTGCGCGTCCGTAAAAATTGTATTCGCCGTGTGGAAAGAGAAGATTCTGACCCGCAATTCCTTTGCTTCCTGCTGCGGCTGCACTAGAAATCTTATCGCAAAATTCCGCAGCGGCTTGACACGCTGCATGATCATCATTGTCTCCATCGCCCTTAGCTCCCCAAAACCGCACATTAGCCGGTTCGGTCGGCCTAATAATACCGCCACCAGGGTTTCGAGCATTGTGACCATTTTCGACCACCCCCCGAAAGCCTCCGCCATCACCCGGTTTAGAGTGGCACAATATCTCGACATGAGCACCAGGATCCGGAGGATCTGCGAGGGCGTCGTCGAGGCGCTCAAAGGTTCGAAATCGCGGAGCAGAGAGTTGAGCAGACACGCCTCGAGAAAGATTTTGGACTACCACGCCCAAACCTAACCCAGTGATCAAACCACGACGTCGGTAGAAACGACTCCAACTCATTCAAAATTCCCGAGAATATGGAATACCTATATACATAAATCGATTCCCAAAATAATATCAGAACCTTGGATCTGCTACGATCACATTAAGCTCGCCCAAATTCTGCACACAATCAATCTGAAACAGCAGCAAACCTTTACAGATAGCAATGCTATGAGAAGACAACTTCGCACATGGCGCTATGAACCTAAAATCTGCGACGCCACGACGGGGGAACTCGCCCCAACTTATCTTCCATTTGATCGGCGATATGACCAAAACGTTCGTGCAACTGCGCAGTTAGCTCGGGTGGACACGCGTCGTCCTGTTTTGAGGCATTTATTCGTTCTGAGAGCAATTTCTTCATAGGCTCATTAATTGGATTCACACCGAGAAACTCACAAAGCAAATTGAAATATTGCTCGGGATCAGATGTGAATTCTTCGTAGTATCCACAAAATATCTGCTCGGATGAGAACGCTTTTTCGTAGTTTTCTATCGTTTCAAGATAAGTTGTGAGATTGGAATAATAGACGTCTGGCTCCCCTGCTATATCGCTTAAAGACATCAAACCTTTGCCAATTCTATACCTATAATGTGACCAAATCCGCTCAATCGGATCACGCATAACGTAAACCAAACGGGCATGAGGAAGTAGGCGAGCCATTTCTGCGATCAACCATTCGGGCAACGCGGCGTAAGCAGGAGTAAACTCGCCGCACATTCTACCCACAGATGTGTTGGAAAACAGACTTAGATACCACTGGTGGTTCGGTTGCCCCCTCAATAGCTCCCGTCGAATGCGATTATCTTCATAGAAGACATTTAGAAGCCTTTCTTGGACAGGCTTTGGTGTTGAGATTTTTTTTAACCCCAGCAACATTCGAGTAGTAAAGGACAGTTGCTCATCAGGCAACATAGCCCAATTGAAGTATTGTAGTTCTTTTACCTTCGACAGACTGATTTGAGGGTGGTGGCGCAATATTGCCTCAAGCCAGGTCGTCCCGGAGCGAGCCGCACCAATTCCAATGAAGAACCGTTTGCTAAATTCATCAGGGTCGATGTTAGTGAGTAGGTGTCGTCGATGGACGTTTTCGGACATAGAATAGCTCCTAACAATATGATCTGTCATCGCAATAGAGAAGCACTGCGTGGCGGATTTAATACTCCTTGATTGAGCCAAAATACAAATAGCATCCAAAATCTACGCAGACACAAACGGATTTACTCAGAAAAATAGTGTGAGTCCGTAAAACTCGCAATAAATCTAGATACATGTAACTTTTTTAATGGCAACTGGATCTTCTAGCGACCTTGTCAGAATGGGCAATTAATCCAGTGGTCGGGGGGGGGGGGCGCACCGATATCCTCAATCATAGCTCGCTCTTGCTACCAAGCCGGCAGCTCGAAGTGTGCCGTATTGATCGGCTAACTCGTGGTTAGTAAGAACTTCACAAGACGAGCAGTTAGTGCTCTTCAAAATTTTTTTCAAAGTTTGCCGGGTAAGACCCTTGTCATAGCGGGCACTAATGAAATCATTCGTGTCAAGAACCGCGAGCTCCTTCAGTTTCTCATCTGATGCACCCTTGTACATCCGTTTGTAGTATGCGATCGGCGCAACAGGTGAAAGGGTAGTCGCTATTTTACGTAATATCTCATAGTTAAAAATGAACCGTAGTGGCCACCAAATATTAACAAAAGCTTTAGCTATGTTACGATTGACGGATGTAGAAAGTCTTGACGTAATGGGTCGACCAATTAGATATCGTGGTGCCAAGCGGCGGAAAATCTGCCATCGATAGTGATCGATGAAAAGCGAGCCACCTGGCTTCACACACTCGGCAAGGCATGAAATTCCCTTGGAGGCATCCGGCAAGTGCTGAATTACCCCAATGCAGAACACGACGTCGAATTTTCTGGGAGGAAGTGGCAGATTAAAGACCGAGGCCTGGAAGAAAACACCTATTCCTTTGTCTTTGTTATTACGACTATTTGCTATAATCGCATTTGAAGCGTCGCACGAGTATACCATTGCACCATGTCGAAGAAGCACTTCAGTGAAACGACCCGCGCCTGAACCAACTTCCAGTATGCTCTTACCTGCTAGTTTATCAAGCGTGAATCCGAACGTTTGAACGAGCCGTTCCTCAGACACTTTATCAATATTACTTGAATCTATTTGAGTTAAAGGGAAATCGTTCCATTGATCTCCAAAGTTTTCAGTATAGATTTCTACAGAGAAAATTGGAATTCCATCCTTGATAGGAAATGAATTACCACCTTTGGAGACATAGGCTGAGCCATCCGGCAGTAACCTTAACTTTGCTTTTGTCTCAGGATCTACGAAATCGATCATTGTCTAATATTCTTTATAAATTCGGAGGTTTATGTTTATGTAGGAAGCTCTCATACCGATATTTAATGGTTAGGAATCGACGCCATGAATTTCTCATAGCGCTCGAGCCTACCCTCGGTTAAAGTGTTGATTCGTTCAATTGCCGTAGGTGAAAATACGTTGACCCAATCACCAACCAAACCTTTTCTGACAAAACTATTACGATTTTCTTCACCAGCTTTACGACCGGAAGCGCGCTCGAAAGAATACCTGTCCATGGCAATGGCAATACGCTCAGTTTGGCAAACGCTTCCTAATGCTGAGCTTATGCGCGTGAGTTCAGTCACTCCATTTTGGCGTAGTCGTTCATAGCTGGTGTGAACTACATCGTCTTCAACACTCCACTTGTCAAAGAACGCGTTCCAGTTAAACCGTGGAATTTTTGGATTTAGGAACGAAAGAGAAATAAAGTCTGGAAGATTACCCTCAATATCGTCGAAATTGCTGAATTTTGCGTGAGACCGCGCGGCCGCAATACGGCCCGACGATGCAAATTCAGTCTTGAAATAGAGGAAGTGATAGAGAGACACCATGATGTCGCGCGGATCACGCCATTGCACCAGAGTTCGCCCCGGATATCGTTTTAGATAGTGACCCTGATAGATGTTAGAACCTAAAGAAGGAAGCTCGTTGCGCGGATAACGCATGTTGATACTGTCAGCCAACATCTGGCAGAGCCAAGTGCCCCCGGACTTCGGAAATTCAGTAACGATAACAGAGGGAAATACGCGGGTCGCAGAGTTTATCAGCGTGTAGCGCCATAGGGCGTCCGCCTTATTGAACAAGAAAGTACGCTCACGTGTTTTCATAAGTAATCCATTATCGCAGTCTCTTGGAGACTGGGTGATGCACAAAATTCTCCATGGTTAATATCATACGATCGTCTCTATCGCTTAATGCGAACAAAACCCGATGTTACGCGGTGATCAGTTTGAAAAGTCCATGAATTTTTACAGATTGAATAGGTGAACCCAAACCTTCCAAGTTTTTCTCCGCTACAGCAGATCCTAAGATGAATACTGATTGCCGAGCGGTCAACGATTGACGTATGTACAGTGAGTCATGCAGCAGTAGGCGAAGATTCATCGAATTATGTTCTGCTTCCACCCCTAAAATAGATAATTATACCGTAACGGGTGCGTCAGTGATTTTTTTGAGGAAGATTAGGAAAACGTCCATCTTCGCTGCCGATTTGGGGGGCTAACCTTTCACTATGTTCCAACTAGTATGTGTCAATAGTACAAAGCACTAACAGTCATTTGCGGGTAAGGTCAAACTCACGGATACACCGCCACAATTTAATTAAACTTGATGTGCCAGTTGCCGGTCGATGCCGCGTGCCCCAACTCACGAGAGCTAGACAATCGCTTGTATGAAAAATTATGAAGTCGAAACGTTTCGAACATTTTTTACCTAGAGGTTTCGGTAATCGCATTCTGCGGAGGTGTTGAACATTTTTCTATTCTTGCAACGTAGTTTAGAGCATCAAAGGTTCTCTCCATGCAAACCTCCCAGCTGTACGGGGTAACGCGATTCCAGGCATCATGCGCTGCAGACGTCCGTGAATTCCTGTCATTGAGCATGCGCTCTAAACCGCGCAGGAGAGAGCCCGGTTTATCGATATCAAAATAGAAAGCTTTTGATCCTAAAATATCGGGCATAGGTCCGCTATTTGTTGATAGTATGGGCAATCCTGCGCTCATCGCTTCTAGCAAAATATTCGGCAAGTTTTCGCAGCTCGATGCAAATATGAAAGCATCGGCCTTGCGATAGAGTTCATGCATCCTGCTGAAGTGAACGGGGCCAAGCCAATTAGCAAACTCTCTATTGGGGTCGTGCTTATCCAGAGCCTTTAACAATCGCGCTACACTTTTAGGGTCTGATCCTGCACCAACTAAATCTAGCTTAATAGGTATTTCAGCAGCTCGCAGAGTAGCTACCGCCTCAACTACTGCCCACTGATGCTTATACGGATTAATGGAAGATGCGTAAAAAAGTCGAAATGGTTCACTCATCGAATAGTCGGAAAGTGAGTGTTGCACCCTAGGCGATTGCGAAAAACGTGACGCGACACCATGTGGAATAACTGTCTCAAACTTGGGGCGACGAGGCAATTGCGTTAAAACTTCGCAACGCGCGTATTCAGTAAGAAAAATAACGCCGTCCGCAGAAACGAAACTGCGAATCTGAGCTCTCCTAAGAAATTCAAAGTGAATTCGGCGCATTCCACTCGCACGCCGCCGTTCTTTCTTTTGGAATGGGATCATGTTTCTGCACATTGTGACACGCGGCAGATCAGTCGGCGCGACTAACCCGCCAGGCGCAAATAGCAGATCACTGGTAAGCATTAGCTCTTCGTTTAGGAAGCGTTGTCGCCATGCAGCACGTGCAAGAGCCCCTCTATTAAGCCATGGATGACTACGCAGGTCTAGCCAACGACGATCTTGAGGGAGCATATCCAATGTGTCACGGCCTCCCCAGATTGTAATACTATTAAAGCAATGTCGAATAGGATCTGCAGCATCGACAAGCTGAATTAGGTGACTGAGACCACCACCGTTTCGGAGGTTGCTCGCATCGATTCCAATTCGGAGTTCTTCAACCACGGGACATACCGTATTTGTCAGCCCATAAAGTAAGCATGGTAAGTGCAAACAACCTAGATGCGTTATTCCGTCCCCGACGTTGTTGATCAAACAAGCTTAGAACAGCCGAACGATCGAACAGCGCTTGACTTGAATCTAATAAAACGTCTTTGAGAAAGGTATTGGAACCATCTTGTAGCCAAGAGTTGAGTGGCATTGTAAGCCCTTGCTTAGGCTTGTCTGCAATTTTTGTCGGGAGTAGACGTGCGGCTAGGCGTCTTAGGAGTATCTTGTCACGACCCGCTGCATATTTTAGATCGGTACCGACGTCTCGCCAAGCAAAGTTCACGATCGAATCATCGAGAAGGGGTGCCCGAATTTCTAGTGAATTTGCCATGGCTGCCCTATCTACCTTCGTTAAATAGGCCTCAGCCATTGTGGTTCGGAAATCACTGTACATTGCCTTATCAACAGCACTACCTCGGCGAGACGAAATCAATGCTGATTTACGATTCTCGGGACTATTTCCATCTGAGTAACCAAGCAGTATCTTTCTTTGACTTGCATCAAACAACATATTGATGTGCGCAATGGAGTTTTCCAATGGTCCCTTCAGCCCGATCAGGTGGTTTCGCCCACGCACACCCGGCTCTAGTCGTTCAGCGCCAGCTGCAAGCAGAGAGCGAAGAGGCTTGGGGATGTACCTTAGTGATGTCTGGTGTCGCATTAGCCCATAGTGAGGATAACCACCAAACAATTCATCACCGCCGTCACCGCTTAGAGCAACCGTCACATATTTGCGAATAATTTTGCTCAGCAAGTAGGTGGGTACAATGGCGTGATCAGCAATTGGATCATCAAACTGATAGGCAAGAGCGTGTAAGACATCAGCGCTCATCTCTTCCATCTCCAATTCCAGATGTTTTGTACCAAAGTGTTTAGAGACAGCGCGCGCGTACTCCGATTCATCTCGTTGTTTTTGACCCGGAAAAACTACTGAAAACGTACGCAGCGCTCGACCTGATCGAGCTGCCATCGCTGTTATCAGTGAGGAATCGATTCCGCCGCTCAAAAGAAGTCCTACTGGTACATCACTAACTAGATGCCGCTCTACTGAGTCTTGCAACAAAACTTCTAACTGCTGTTCGGCACGCCCAGACGTCAACAAAGATTTGTCTCGATGTGGCACTTCCCACAGAAGATCTTCAACTAGCGTGCCGCTTTGCATGTCATAGACCAATGTCTGTCCGGGCAGTACTTTCGATACCCCAACAGTTAAGGTGTGTGGCCCCAGTGAATACCCATACGCCAGATAATCTTCCAGACCATTGGAGTCAATTTTGCTCATTCCAGGGCGAAATACGTGAAGAGCCTTGATTTCAGAGGCAAATGCCAGAAGCCCTGGCTCATAAATGTAATATAGCGGTTTCTGACCACAGGGATCGCGAGCAAGAACTAGCCTTTTCTGATTCTCATCGACGATTGCAATGCTGAACATGCCAGAAAATCGCTGGATAGCAGCTTTTCCCCACTTCTGATAGGCCCGCAACAAAACTTCGGTATCAGTATTACTTTGGAATCGTATACCGCTAGCTCTCAGATCATCTTTGATCTCTTGAAAGTTATAGACTTCGCCGTTGTAAGCGATTGCTAAGCCGTCTCCACTAAACACCATTGGCTGAGCACCATTCTCGCTTAAATCGATGATTGCAAGCCGACGATGCCCCAGAATAACGTCACATTGTTGAGAAGCCCAAACTCCACTCGAATCTGGTCCGCGATGAATCAGCGTCAACGACATATCTTCGATTAGTGAACGTCTTATATTTGACGAACATACACCGAGAATTCCACACATATTAATATTCCGAAGAATCTATCTCACCCTCTGGACTAGATTTGGCACCGAATTTGTACAAACACGTCTGCGGAGTATTTCGTAATTGGATACGTTCGATTGCAAATCTTTCGGCTAATCTTCGAAGCGAACATGATGGCTTCTTGACTTTTTTTGCACTCTATTGTCCGCACCTTACCGCAACCGAACTGCAATATGGCTTAGCTCTAAACACAGTCTAAAAGTAATTTTTTTCTGTTGCTACTCCGGTGCACAGACTACCTACCATTCCTGACGCTTAACATATGATACCACCGAAGAAAAATGAATGGCAATATTGGATAAATCGCTCGAGCGAAGAGTGGATTGCTGTCGCTTCTAAGACTTATACAAAGATTGACGATCATCAGGCAACACCACAGGAACATCACTGGGCTTCGGGAGGTGTAGATTTTTCGATTTAGAAACCCTAAAAATATTCCAAGCACTAGAAAAACAAGTATGCCTATGTATCCAAAGTTCATGTACGACTCTGCGACCATACTGAAATCGCGTCCATATGAATATCGAGACAAAATTGTATCTTGATACCAAAATGTAGGATTAAGTCCTCGATCCCATCCTAAGAGCTCCAGTGGCAGCACTCGGCCAAAAAATGATTCAATATATGAAATACCGTACCAAAACTTGTTAAAGTGGAAATAGGGTATAACATTTGAGAAAACCTCTTGTCCGGGTACACTCTGCACGATCATCATGAACCCCTCGGACAACGTCACTCGACCAGATGCAGTGAGCGCTGCAATTTGATCTATCGATAGATCAAGAATTCCAACACCCGCCCGTCTGAAGAGAGAAAAGTATCCGACAGAAAGCACGAGTATAAATATAGCAATAATGTACCTTACGTTAATTTTTCTAAAGCGATAGTGAATTACAATTAGAAAAAGCAGAGACAATGCTAGTATCGATTGCCGTCCAAAAATCACGACAGATTGAATAAAGACAAGTACGGTAAGTAGCACGTAGGAATGTTTGGCAAACCGCCATCGAACCCAACGCGATCGACTGGCGATGAACAACGCTGGAATTACAAGTAGAATTACGTTTATAAACTGCGCCACGTTTTGTAAAGTAGCTTTTTCACCTGAACCTAGACCACCCTTTCTTGTTGCCAACCCACCCAGTTGCACAAGCGCAATCAGATATAGAAGCATAACGCCCAATCCCACGAAGAACAGGAATTTGAACGTAGTTGTATTGAGAAAGCTTCGGAGTTCAAATCCTGACTCACCATCTCTTACAAGCGCCCGTCGAGCAAGGCGTGGTGTTGACAATGAATGCAATCCGAAGCCTATAAGAATCGCGATGTAACAACCAATATTGTACGAAGTTAGTATATGCCACGAAGTTGGTTCAAATGCTGGGGAAAATTGGAGTCTGAGATAGGGATCGATAAAAGCGTGCAACCAGAATATGAAGAAAAATATTGCTGCTGGAGAAAAATATTCATTATAGTGAAGCTTCGAAACATATAAAAGCGCCAAAAAAAGAACGAAACCGAACGATATGTACAACACTAGCATTGCCTCCAAGAATACACATTAACGATGAACGTGTACCTCATATAATTTTGCGCACCATCGTCTCGAACCCCTAACTACAAGTGTCAAAGTAAATTTATTGCTATTCTGGTAAACCTTTGTCTCTTTACGCAAACTTTCTACCTTATAAGCCTAAATACGGCATGGGTTCCATTTACTTCACGCACTTTTAGTTACCCATTTGGTTTATTTCCGTTTTTACTATTGATTGCAGTCCCTACATTTGATTTAGGATCTCTAAAGAACCCTAAACTCCCCAGATCGTTAACATCATACCCCAAGATCAATATCGCCAGGCATGTTAGTTGACATTCGCTCGCTGAAGATAGTACTAGTGTTACTATGCAAAACTTTCGAGAACGTTCCGCGTTGCCGGGTTTTATCCATTTTTTATCTCATTGCCGGCACATCAACTAGCAATTAGAAAATCTGTGCACCCATTTCTCAACCATTTATATCCATTAACCATATGAAATAGAATCAGAATTTCGCTATCAAATACAGTGCGATTTTTTTTCTATGCACGGCATTCACGCCTTACTATGATCAACTAAGAATAGGCACGTCGAACAGCAATGTTTTTGGGGCTTCTTTTGGGATACATCACTTCTAAACTTTTTCACATGTTAGATGCGCGAATTCATACAATCCTCTCTGTCACACTGCCGATTCATACAATCCTCTCTGTCACACTGCCGAAAGTGTAGCCAAAACTACTTACCTAAATATCAATTACCTATCCAAATACTTTGATACGCTTCAGCGCTCGCGGAAAAAATGAACAATTTCTATGGCTAGCATAAGTGCTCGTAACGCCCTGGCTTTTTTTGTACAGAGTCGTTACAACAGCTCCAGACAATGAGAATTTACAGCATGATGCCTCAGCATACACTTTCACGAGGAGCTAATTGACATTACTTCACTGTTTTGGTAGGAGCTAATTGCACGAAGGCGGCATGCGAATTCATAACTGGATCAGGGCAAACGAGGGCGAGTTGCTGCTTAATAGCGCTAGGAAAAATAGCAAAGACACTTTGGAATATACCTACCCCTACTCAAAAGCTTATTTATCCGTAAGTGCAACTTAAATTCACAGAGTAAAAAGGCAGGCTGCGACTGTATCGCTACCACTGGCTCCGGCAAAGATTAGTAGCATCGATTCAGTACTATTTTCGGCTCGCCATTTTGCAACAATATCGGAACTTGGCTGTTTTTAAGGCACCAGTTCACGGCGTAGATTCTGGCATTCAGGGCACTTGTGTCCTGCGTTTTAAGACAACTGCCTATTTCAGCGAAAGCAACTGGGTACCTCGTCCATCCTGACCTCTCTGTACACCTCATGCGCACATACATGTTCACGGCGTTAGTACTAGCGTCCAAGACATCCATGTCCTTCTTGAGACACCGCCGTAAATCTTTGTCCGCACTATCCATAACTTCGCCGCTCAAGACCACTCGCCCTCGAACGCGCAATGACGCCATCGAACGGATCGATAAGCTGTGGTAGCTTCTCGGCGATATCGCGACAAGGCTTGAGGAGCAGCTAGCTCGTAACTTTCTTGCGACAAGGTTGTGCCTAGCAGCAACACTTCGGTGCGGTAAGAACGATGATGCCGACACACCAACCGCAGCTCGAACATCAGTTCGTCGGATCTACTCGAACCCCACGAGCCCCAAGCTGCGTGGTAAAGACGTACCTGCCCTGGGCGCGCTCAACAACCCCGCGACAAGGAGTTCTCCAACATCACTTCCTAGATCTCTCGTCGCTCCTTAAAGCATCGGAAGTATACGCTGTCTCGGTACGACTGTCCTTTCTTGAGAATTGACGATTACATTGGTTGACCTTGAAGAAGTCTACCTGTTCGGCATTGAGTCCTGGACACACAAGAAGATCGGTTAGTCGCGTGTTACGTGCACGCCCTGGTTCACCCACTACCGTACCATCCTGTCCCATGAAGCCAAAATTGAATCTGAGAGCCTTGAGCACACTACTTCTTGCGTCTATTTTTTCTATCGGACTCGTATCCGGCAAGGCGCATTCGTCTACCGTGATCTATGAGGATGCCGAGGACGGGCAATCGACCGGTTGGACGGTCTACGACTCAAGCCCGGATGGCGCAACCATCTCAGTCGTCACAGACGCGGAGCTCGGCAGTTCGGTAATCGAGCTTGATGGGGCAGGTGCGCGAAATGGCTTTCGTCTCGGCGGTAACAATGCAGCAAGGGGCGGCTGGAACGACGCGACCGGAACTATGCTTTCGTGGCGCATGCGTACATCTGATCGCTTTTTCATTTACGTCACAGTCGCGACTACCGCTGGCACCCGATTCCTGACCTACGAGGACTCATCGACCGACCGCGGTATCGTCGGCGAAGTCTACCTCCGTAATGGGTTGGGACCAACCCTTCGTGATGGCAACTGGCACGTCGTTACCCGCGACCTTGCCGCTGATCTTGCTGCGGCGGAGCCTGATAACACGCTGTTGGCTGTCAACGGTTTTCTGGTACGCGGCAGCGTCAGCTTAGACGACATCATCCTTTCCGAATCCGATGCAGGCAGCGGCGATACGGAAAACGAGAACATCACCAACTATGAAGATGCAGAGGACGGGCAAACAACCGGCTGGGAGCTTTACGACGCAACCCCGGAAGGCGCGTCCATCTCGGTGGTGACGGACGCCGAGCTTGGCAGCTCCGTCATCGACCTCTCTGGGTCTGGTATCGAAAACGGCTTCCGACTCGGCGGCAACAACTCGTCGAACGGTGGCTGGAACGACAGCTCCGGCCACTTTCTGTCATGGCGCATGCGAACCTCAGGCAGGTTTTTCGTATACGTTTCGGTCGCCACGACCTCTGGCACCCGATTGCTCACCTACGATGACAGTACTACCGACCGCGGCCTTTACGGCCGCATTTACGTCCATACCGGCCTTGGTCCGGTGCTACGTGACGGAAACTGGCACATCGTCTCGCGCAATCTATCATCTGATCTCGCGGCAGCCGAGCCAGGCAACACTCTCCTCGCCGTCAACGGCTTTCTGGTGCGCGGCTCAATGAGACTGGATGACATCCTCGTGTCAGACTCTCCAGACGCGTCCATGCTGCCGCCAACTGTCGAGCCTCCAGCGAGCAACCTTACGCCTGATCTAAATGCCTACAAGCTAGTCTTCAACGACGAATTCAGCGGCACCTCCCTCAACCCCAACAAATGGCACACCAGCCTCCTCTGGGGCCCCTACTGGCCTATCAATCGCGAAGAACAGATCTACGTAGATACCCTGCACATGCACTCGGAGTTGGAGGGTACCGCATCGGATCCCTTCGAGCTTACGGGCAGTACGTTAAAGATCAATGCAACACCCACGTCGGCCAGTCTGCCGCCGCCGCCGAGGCCACCGCGAAACGATCCTTTGTACAAGCGCAAGGCATCAACTTACCGTTACGGAGATGCCGTCGGCACACCGGGTGAACCAGGCTATCGCCCCCCTTACGATCCTGACAAGGTCAACTACCTCTCGGGCATCATCACCTCCTACGAGAGCTTCAAGATGACGCACGGCTATGTCGAGGCGCGCGCCAAGCTCCCCGCTGGCCAGGGTCTCTGGCCGGCCTTCTGGATGTTGCCTACCCACTACGTCGAGGCGGTGCCCGAGATCGACGTCATGGAGTTTCTCGGCCAGGATGTCGATCGAATCTACAACACCTATCACTTCTTCGATGTGCCGGCCGGCTGGCAGCTACGCTCGACACCCTCCTTCCCGGTCTACGCCACCGACTGGACGCAGGATTTCCACACCTTCGGCATGGCCTGGTCGCCGAAGAAGATTGTCTGGTATGTCGATGGTGTGGAGACTCACTCCATCACCGATGAAACCGTGCATGCGGCCAGCGGTGCGAAGTTCAAGATCGCGAGCCAGGCCATGTACCTGATCGCCAACCTCGCTGTCGGTGGCTCCTGGCCCGGTACGCCAGATGACACCACGGAGTTCCCAGCCACCTACGAGATCGACTACATCCGCGCCTACAAGAAGAAGACGGCCGACCCGATCAATCTCTCTCGCGACTACCAGTTGATGTTCGGCGACGAGTTCAATGGCTCGTCGCTCGACCCGCTCAAGTGGGAGTCGCACTTCATCTGGGGTCCCTATCTGCCCATCAACAACGAAGAGCAGTACTACGTCGACGCGCTCTACACCGACGCCGATCTCGGCTACACACCGTTCGTCTTCGATCAAGAGACGATCGACGGCGAGAACGTCAAATACCTCTCCATCACCGCACGAACTGCCATGGATCCGGCCGGCATCGAACCGCCGGACGCCCTGCCCGACGAGAACGATCCGATCTGGACCGAGCACAAGACCTTCAATCAGAACGATTCCTACGAGCCGCAAAGTTACACCTCGGGTCTGCTGACGTCCTATCAGTCGTTCCGCTTCGCCAAGGGCTACGCCGAGGTCCGCGCCCGCGTACCCAAGGGTGATGGTCTGTGGCCTGCGTTCTGGCTCTTGAACCGCTACTACATCTCGCAGCAGCCCGAAATCGACATCCTCGAGGTCAGGGGCCGACGTCCGGATCAGGCAATACACAATTATCACCGGTATCCGATCGGCGGCGGGCCTATCGAATCGGATGAGTACACCACCACCTATGGCACGCGAGACGAAGGTTACTCCGACGGCTTCCACACTTTCGGCGCCCGCTGGCGGCCCGGTCGCATCGACTGGTATGTCGACGGCGTACGTGAGCACAGCTACATCGGCGACGACGTTGGCTACCAGCTCATGTATGTGCTCGTGAACCTCGCCGTCGGCGGTGGCTTCGACCCCGGCGCTCCACCGAACCCCGAGGAGTTTCCGAAGACCTTCGACATCGACTACATCCGCGTGTATCAGGAGAAGGACACGCCCTGATCGTTCGGCATCATTCATATCCATCGGTCACAGGAAAAGGGGGCCACGTCACAAGTTGATTGTGTGGCGTCGGAGTATTCTCTGCAGGGTGCGGCTTCGAACCTGCTCCGACGCCACGCCCTGCCCCTCTCTCTAGCTTCAGCTGTTGTCATGAAAAGGATGTCGTTTTCGTTCAGCGCCAGGCAGTCTGCGCATCTCCCACCTGTTCGCTTCACTCGACGGCCGTCGTTGCTGATCGGTCTGCTCATCCTGATTGGCCTGTCGTCAACCGCCGTCGTTGCCGACGAGATTGTCCGCGAGGACGGTTCAGCCAATGGTTGGCGGGTCTACGACAACACGCCCGCGGGCGCCGCGGTCAACAGCGTGGCCGATGCCACCGGACAGGTCGTCGAATTCACAGGCGCGGGCTTCGCCAACGGTTACCGACTCGGCGGCACCCGCGCGAGTAACGGCGGCTGGAACGAG
>Ga0209185_1001644_pt1 | contig 18338 bp, 15 predicted proteins | sample SidtaG_2_FD_187425 | JGI IMG/M metagenome (GOLD analysis project Ga0209185, IMG submission 187425) | Marine algal microbial communities from Sidmouth, United Kingdom - Sidmouth_Asex2 metaG (SPAdes) (version 2) | ecosystem: Host-associated > Algae > Red algae > Unclassified | place: Sidmouth... | reverse complement strand
CTTCGTTGTTCCCGCACTGGCGGATAGGTTTGTTGCCAACGGTTAGATAATGGGAGCGCAGTGAGCTGAGAGGTTCATGCTGCGTTCTGCGAGAGGCTGAGGGTGCGATTCCCTCGGCCTACTCTCCTCTGTATCTCCAGTGCACATAAATTGCGAAAAAAAAGTCACGTTCCGAGGTTACATCATCAATTGCGGAGTGACATTATATCCGAGGGCTTTTCCTTGAATATTAAAAAAACCCGTATCAGTGGTCCTGGGTCGCGCAAAAGAGTGCTTGGATTGCTTGTTGATGGTGATGCTCCAAGGTTATCCAAAGACACCCGTTTTCGCATTGATCGACTTTTGTATGCCTGTGAAAAGTTCGGACTAGTTGAAACTGCAGTTCATGAAGGATTCGATTCTGCCGTTGGTCTTTACAACCACCTGGGAGGGCTGACTGCACATGCCTGTGATGTGGACATTGATCTCGGTAAAAAATTTCGTCAAAGATTCAATTTAATAGATACTTTCGAAGAGAGCGAATAAACGTTAAAGTCATTTTTAGTACAGTGACGACGACACAACCGTGTAACATTCCTAGGTAAGCTCGTCAGAGTTTTCATCATTGTGGCCAATGAGACATGTCTTTCAAGATAATGTGTAGAAATATAATACATATACATTTACATATTCTGTAAGCTCTTTAGTCAATCGACCCTGATTTTGATAGGACCAGTTCGCGTGAAATATTTGGACTGGGGGATATTGCTGCTTTTTACAAATGTCGTGACTTGGTGAAACTCCTTTCGCACGTTAAATGATAATCCGTTAATATGTGTTTTCTACGGGTTTTACTGTCAGCGTTCACCGTCCTTGGCTTTCGAATCATCGCTACACATGGTGACTATGGATTCGAAATAACCCGCTCTTAGAGCATATCGTTATATCAATCTGGTTAGTACCCTTCGTTGACGCGCTCGAAACGGAAGTCGAGAGCTCGCCCAATGTTCTAAACTAACGCCAGGCTGATAGATTCCCCTGTGACGACGCAGCCAAGTGCGCTTTCACAGCGGTGGTCTAACGCGCAGTTCGGGTTTGGGCAGTGGGACAAAGGGGTTGGCGTGCGGATCGCCCGGTGCAGCGTCGAACGAATTCATCTGCGCATACAGCGCGCCCACCAGATCTCGCAAAGCCTGCGCCTGCTCGGGGCTGAGCACCTGCTCATAGCCTGCAGCCAGGGGCTCCTCCAGCGCGGCATCGATCAGCAAGTCGATCGACGTGGCATGGGGTGAGCACTCCGCCGATAGCGTCTCCGCCACGCGGCCGGCCCGCGTCTCGAGCATCTTCAGCAGTACGTTTAAGCGCACCAGACGGTGCTCGTCCCAGCCGGCTGCCTGTGTGCCGGGAGTTGACGCAGTTGAGAAGCGCTTCAGCAAGGCCTCGGCCGCTACTGCGCCGCGATCAGCTACCTCCGTGATGTTTTCGCTCGTCATGTTCAAGTTCATGCCGCCTTCCGTAGACTTTAAGCGCACGCGCGCCACCCGGTCGCGCACGCCTGGCATGCGTGAGAGCGTGTTGTCATTCCAATTCTGCATAGTGCCGACGATGGCGCGAATGAAGCCGCCGAAGCGGCCGATATCGTCAGGCTTGCCGTCGAACAAATTCCAACGTTCGCCAAAGCCGTCGAGATAGTCTTTCGGTAGATAGACCATGTCATCGAGGCCCTCGATCTCTGGCTCCAGTGTTATACCGAAGGTCGGCCACCTTGGCACCAAACCATCGAACAAGTGCATCGGGAAGTTGGAGCTGATGCCGCCGTCTGAGAACCAGCAGCGCCTGAAGCTGCGCTGCCTGCGCGGTGCATCATTATCGATGGCCCAAAGCGGCACGGCCGAGAACAGCAACGGAAAGCTTAGACTCATGCGCGCGGCCAGCAGCACCGGGAAGGCATGCGGCGGTGGCAGTTGTTGGAGACCAAGCCGTGCTGCCTCTGCTGTGTCGGGATCGCGTTCGTTGCGGCCCGCCTCTAGTACGTAAGGCTGTGCGTGCTCGAGCATCCATCGTTGCACGTCTTCCGGTAGGTAGGGCTTCAGTTCCTCAGGCCTGAAGTACAAACGCTCGTTGGCGCGCAAGGCAAGACGGCTCACCGTGCCGATTTGCTTGTCGAGAGGAAAGATATACGGCCGGCCATGCGCCAGATTGGTGGCAAATAATTTCAGCACAAGAGCGTCGTCGCCAGGCGCTTCCGGCGCTACGGTCTCACCCGGTGGACACCACAAGTCACCGAAGGTTAAGGGTGCTTCGCCCGCGGCGCGGCCTGCGGCTTGCTGGATCAGCTGATGCAGCCAGGGAGTCAGCGCTTCAGTGTTGCTGTCCTTGCCCGGCATGCCGTTACATAAACCGAAACCGTTATTGACCAGTGCGCCCGCCACATCCCGATAGACCCATATGCCCACCGCTATCACCACCAGCAGGCAAACCAGCAGCAACGACGCCAGCAAGCCACTCGCGTGGCCCAGCCAAAGTCCCAGCACAACCCCGCCGAGGGCAGCGGGCCAGTAGGCCTTCAGTATGCCCCACACGATGCTGGCGATGCGACCGTAGGTGCTGCCGCGGTTGAGCGCACTCACCAGCGCCGCGAATAGCCGGTGCGTGCCGTCCTGGGGCTGAAACAGGCTGAGCAGTCTACGCGTGTTCGCGGCGGGTACTTCTTCCCCCAGTTGATCAGGCAGACCGGCCAGGAGGTCGAAGCCTGCTCTCGAGCCACTCTGGCGACGCTGATGCTCGGCCGACGCAGTCAACGCGGCAGCCATGGCGCCTGCCGAACTGCCGCCGATGTTTTTGAAGCGATATTGCCGGGACAGCCGGTTGATCGCCTCCGGGTAGACTACGCCGCTGGTAATGCCGCCCTTCATTATCAGATCGCAGTAGCGATCGGCAGGAGGTTTGATGGGGTTGTCAGTGGTGGACATGCAGTTCTCCTCGACAGTCTCGGACTTGGCGTAGCTTTATCATTCGAGCCAGCGTCGCCGCTTATCACTCGAACGTAGATCCCTTCTTCGTGACCCCGTCACCGTCAGGAACAGGATAGGTGGAACAACGGTCTTTTCTTTTCCCTCATCAGCCAACGGGGTCACGTCACGTGGCGCCTGACTTTCAAAAGGAAGCATACTCGTTAAAGAAATCTGCGCAAGGTCTTTGGTTTCGACCACGGGTTTCTTGACTTTTCCAGACCTTTCCATGCGGTTGAGCCAGTCAGAACCGCTGAACAACGCCAGCAAGTCGAAGCGTATTTGGCCGTGCGTGGCGTGCTCTATGCCAACATTTGGAAGATCGGTACGAACGCCGCGTTGTGTATCTCTGATCTATACCCTAGTGATGCATAAAATTTCGAGTCCAGAAGCTTATAGAGCTGTATATAAGGCGCTGCACGGAGTTTTTACTGGATTGAGTCGGGCCGCGCAGGCTGAGTCACTCTAAGCCTGGGCGGCCCCGAGAGATCCAGAAAAAATGAGTACAGTGGGGGCCGCCTCCGGTACTTAGATGCTGCTATAGAAGCAGCGAAGTGGTTCTGGGTGGGGCCGCCTAGGCCGAAATTTCATGCATCACTAGGGGAAGCGCCCGGTTAATCCGGTATCAAGGTATGACGCCCAAAACCTTATCAATGGTTGAAGAAGCCTCGGCAAGAAGCACGCCGGGATGTCATCAAACACGGGCACGGAACTAAGCTAGCCGCTTAAGTAAGTGCCATTCAGCTTAAGCCTGCTTTCAACAGGGCGTCTTTCTCCTCGTGCAACTGTTCATGTCCTTTAGACAGGATCCACTCTATCTGGCCGGCGGAGATATCAATGCCGTATTCGTGCAGTTGTTCCAATAGCAGCGGCTGTGTCGTCTGACAATGATGGTACTGGTACAGGATGAAGCGAACGAGTTCGGGGCCGAAGTGGCGCCCACCGAGCTGTATGGGAAGCTCAGCTTTCACCGTGTCACCCGCAGGGGTAATCCAACGTTCGAGCCGATAGCGTGTGTTATGCGAGCTGATGATCAGATCCTGAACAATGAAATCGCGATAGCCCTTGAATCGTGAACCTGGCGGGACTTCAGTGTTCGGTGCGATATTCACGTCCACGTGAATAGTCAGTTGAGCGTTCTTGGATTTCTTCTTGGATCCGGCCCGTTTGTTCTTCTTGCCCCGGTGCCACGCGATGTCTTGCCGGTCGATTCATTCATCCCACTGGGTTTGAAGGTCGGACGTTTCTTCTCGCCCTTGAGAATATTGATCTCATCTTTCAACCCCGCAACGGTTTCCTCCAACAAAACAATGCGCGTTGCGTACTGCTCCAGTATGCCCAGCAACGCCTTGACCAGCGGCGTCTGTTCCTCCTCGGGGATATCGGGCATCTGCGGCAGATTCTTCATGCACTGACTACAGCACAAATTCCAGAACATGCCAGTGCTTGCCCCAATTTATTGAGAAGCGACTAACGCACAATCACAACAACTGATTGAAAAATAATGAAAAACTAGATTTTTGGTCAAAAAAACTTCAAGAAACAAGGGTGTTTCAAACCGGGACAAACTGCATATCTGTAACGGAAACCCCAACACGCCGTTCATCAAATGAAACGATCAAAGACTCAAGTGTTGTGTGCTGCCCTGAGCTACAGCACTCTTGTGAAAAAACAGACGCTCTAAATCATGTGCGCGCTGATAAGTGCCAGCCAGTTTCCTAGCCCAACGTGAGACTAGCCGATGCTGTTCGCTCAAGTTCAACAAGCATTTTTCATCGTGCCTAAGCACTTACAAAATAAACTACACGTCGAACTTCAAACATCGAAGATATACCAAGACTGCCATTCCCTGAACAAAATCAATCCCCCACGAGCGTTGAACACTATTTGATTCACGCGTTGGTATTTGCTGGAACAGCGCGCAATCTACATCAGTTTCACCACGCCCAGTCGTATCGCACAATGAGTTGCTTCGGCAATCGAACTCACATCCAGTTTGCGATAGATACTGGCTATATGCGATGCAGCAGTGGTGCTCGAGATGGACAGAGAATTTCCAATTTCAGCACGTGTGTATCCGCTGGCCACGAGCGTGAGTACTTCATTCTCTCGCACAGTTAAGTCGCATGCGCTGCGCTGATCGGTGGACCGGATGAGTTTGTTAAAGCTATCGCAACTAACCGTTGACAGCACAATCATCTCTGATAAATCGACACCCGACAGTGTGCCACCGGTTTGACGGATCTTATACGCCGGTGTTTGATCGGTTGAGCTTCGCTTAACTGCCTGTTTAAACTGACCCATTTTTACCTTCTCCTTAGGTGTGTCCCAGGATCGCACAGCTGCGCGGAGGTGGCTGTGCGAAAAATCACACGCCTACGTAAAATGAGTTTCTAGGTGAACTGAACGAACGTTCCACTACCTCATGCTATTCCTATACTGCGAAAATCATGAGAATATGTCCATCGAAGCAACTACCCGCTTTATTGAGAGGAACAACAGGACTACCTATGGACAGATCCTCGGTTAAAAACGGCATATCCGCCACCACGCTGCAAAGCTTCGAGCTTTTCAGCCAGCTCAGCTTTGAGAAGCGAGAATCAATCACGCAGCATATTCGAACCCGGCAGTATGAGACTGGCAATTTTATAATCTCCACCCGTAAACCGACAAGCGAGGTGTTTTTTATCATAGCTGGCAAGGTACGCGTTTGCTCCTTCGCCAACAACGGCAAACAGGTGTATTTTGAGGATCTTTCACCCAGTCAGATGTTTGGCGAGCTCTCCGCCATCGATGGCGGCGAACGCAGCAGTGATTGCATCGCAGTTGAGGACTCTCTGCTGGCTTATCTACCGCAACAAGAATTTCTGACCATCGTTCAAGACTATCCCGAGGCAATGAGCGCACTGCTGCTGCGGCTCACTGCGATGCTCAGACAACAGATGCAGCGCATCTACGATTTTCGTGCCTGTTCTGTGGGTCAACGTGTTCGATTCGAACTCTTAAGTCTGGCCCGCGATGCGGAACCTGGGGAGCAGGTGATTCAGGTTGACTCACCACCCACTCATGCCGAGATAGCAGATCGTATTGCCGCTCATCGAGAAGCGGTGACCCGTGAAGTCAGCAAGCTTAAACAAAATGGCATTATCAGCTGGAGTCCGGGCCCGTTGATGATTCAGGACATGGGTGCCTTGCTCGAACTTGCCTCGTCTGGCAAAAAATTGTAAGTCTATTGGGGGTCGTGTTTATCAGTGGTTTTTTTCAACAACCGAGGTACAAGCGTCTGCGAATACCCAGCCAGAAAGCTCCAGACAATAAGTAACGATGTACTGGTGTTGGGCAAGCGGTACGTCGAACCCTTGAATGGGCCCGATTCGACCGTTCGGGTTGCCGTCGAGAAGTCTATCTGCGCCACATCCGGCCAAACTCCATCGCCCAACAGACCGGTTTGAAAAAAGAAATAGAGGATGGTAGCAGCGCCAACCCCAAAGGAGCAGCGCAGCATAATCATCCGAAATGTCCACATGTCCCGAAGCTCACTTTGGCTACTACTGTGAATTTTGGACTGTAAATCCACAATCATAAAAAAGGTCGTGCCGAATAATCCGGCGGCAAAGGCATAGACATAACCTGTATAAATAATGGCATTGTTCATCGAGCAAACCCCTTGTAGTGTGAGGCCTAATCTATACCCAATGAAAAAACGAGATGATTGACAGGAACACGATCAACGAAAGGCCAAAGGCCAGACCAACCCGGTAAATGGCATCGCGTGCGTAACGCATCTTTATATGCTTGTTACTGTTGTACTGCTGCATGTCACGAACCAAAGACACCAGCAAGTGAAAGCTGCGATCGGGACCCGCTTTAGATTGCTCCAACGTCTTTATCTGCTGTTCGTAGAAACCTGCAAAGGGTGTTTGATCACGTTTGCATTGACTAAATCTGCGTTTAAGCTCCAGTGCTTGTCGTTCAGCTCCAAACAATGACAACAGCAGTTTCTCGGCGTGATAGGCAAGATTCCATTTACCTTCCAACGCAATCGAGGGCAGAGCAGTCTGGTCCAGTTTGGTCGAGATTTTTTCCGCGATGACTACTTCATCCTGTGCAGAGGGTCCCATAGCCTTTAACGCCAGCTCAAGATCCGAACGAAGCCCTTCCACATACTGACTCAGCGCATCGTAATCGATTTCCTTTTTACGGTTTTTACTCATACGCAACAATCCCATCAAGATGCCAGTCCGTGTGTCTCTTTCCTTGATCCGAGTGTCTGTATCGCTCATCGATGTTCCTTTGTCAGTAGCACACCGTAGTGCCTTGACGATAGTATGAACATCCTGGTTAGCTCAGGGCATCATACAGATGCACGATTTATTCAGCGCTAAGCCCCAAGCCACGCACGCGCGCGCAGACAGATTTTGTGCACCCCAGACGCATGATGCAGACACGTCGGACAGAGCGCTTGATTCACCGATTGATGAGCGCTAGACTCTGCAAAACTGGGAATATTAATCTGATCAGCTCAGACAAATCTTAGGGTTGTTTATAGTCGAACGATATGATGTTGTCCGCCATGGATGAACCACCGTTTCGTTTAACAAGATCGGAAAGCGATTGGGTATTATTTATTAACTGGATACCATAGTCGGTAAAGGTTTCCTTTTTAAATACGTTGCGCGCGAGCAGGGGGTTGCTCAGAGTCTGTGTAAAGGCGTCATAGCCAAGCATACGTGTCATCAGATTGCCGAACAGACGACCACCTTGCGGTTCCTCAGCATAGAGTCCGACTAGAAACTCGATATTGGCAGGATGCTCATAGTTGGTGCTCAGGGCATCAATGATTGTTGTATCTTCGGTTAAATCACGAAAATCCGTGATCGCGAGTAATCCGAAATGAGCTCTGTAAGTGTTAAAAGAGGCCACACGATAATTGCGTGACATTCTCAGCGCTTGGTGTTCCGCCCTCAGCAGTGCAGGCTCGGTATTGTAAAGCCCTGGCCTACCAGCAGGCTGTCGGGTTGCATCAGCAAACAACTCCGCCAGACCCCTTTTCACAAAAGGCTCATTGTTCATTAGATACTTCGATGTCTCGATGCGCTTGCCGCCGATTACATAATGCGACGGTACCAGACTATGCCAACGATACAACAGGTTAAATTCAAGCGTTATCCGAGGCGGTCGGTACCAGGATTCAAGTTCAGCAAATTGATTATCAAATCGATAAGGGCGCCTGCTTTCATCACCCGGTGAAGTGATATGATTGATGTACTCTTCGATGACAATTTTGAGCAGTAGCACGATTAGAATCATGCGCGCTGTTTGGAACAAGCGCTCATCATCCCAACTAGGCTCTTGAAGCGCCAATTTACCGCAGATACGATTATGTTCCCGTAAAAACAAGGTACTGATCGCTACATAGCCGAAGCCTGAGTTACCCCGATCAAGCGCAGCCGCAAAAATATAGGGACGACGCTTCTCGACATCATCAAGCTTGTCAAGCTGGGCTCGCAAACTACCATCAAATACATAGGGTAATGATCTGAATTGCTGTGCTATCTCGCCCGAAGCATCAAATAGCTTTGGCATATATTCTTGACCATCTATATATTCACTGCACAAACGACCCTTTTGATGACTGCGGAGTTGCCTAGTGGTCTGCTCGTTAAGACCATATAGCTGACACAAATCAATCTGGTGATTGGATTGATTGCGACGGCGATCTGCCAGATTGGTACGCAGGAAACTATCACTGACCCATTGCGCAAACCAACTGAACAGAACGCTGGTGTGGTCACAGGTTTTCTGCTCCTTATTCGGCGCTCGTTTGAACATACTGGTAATCAGTCCAGGGCTCTCTGGAGATTTGAAAGTGCCAAGACTGCGAAGCTCATCGACCGCCTCCTTCTTCGCAGGCTCGCGATGGCGCGCCGTCCAGGCAGAGTCCGACAGGCCGGGCCAGCAGGTGTAGCTCTCTGCCTGTTCCGTGTCATAGGATACGGACCACAGAGAGAACGCATGAGGCCGCGGTGGGATCTTCAGCGTCAGATCGCGTATCGCATGTCGGCTGGCGTGTTTGTCCAGAAACTTGGCTGCATTTCCCGAGCCGAGATCACCTGCGCGAACTCGCGACAGGGCCTGAACCTGCTGGGCATTGAATGACTTAACCTGGGTCTCGGTCAAGCCTAACAGTGCTGGTGTAGACAACTTGACCAGCTGTTCGCAGGACAACGCCTTAAGGCGTGTGTCCAAAGCACCAATATGCTCGGCTGTCAGCACTGCAAGTTGTCTATCGGTTAGAGCGCTCAGTTGTCGCGTTGACAGACACGCAATCTCTTTGAGCGACAAGCGTGCTAGCACGCTGGGATCGATCGATTTGAAATCGCTGGTCAGAAAGGGCCTCATAGCACCGACGCTGCTTTGGCCTTCACCGCTAGATTGCTCGTGTTGCAAGGGTGCACAGAGTGCCACCATCGTATTTGCATCACGAGTTCTCGTCCAGCGCGTGGCCAGTGAATCACTGGTTGATGTACCGCTGATTGCAAACCGGCGGACAATCCAGCTCCACTGCTTTTCGAGTTTCTGCGTCTTACTGATGTTATTAAGTGTGCCAATGCGCAAAAGAATACGCGCAACCAGTTTGTCGCCCAGCTCAAGACCCACACAGCGATGAAATCCGTAGCCCATGCGCAGATCCTCTGAATTCTGGTAGCGCTTCGGATCGCTTTGCTCGATCTCTGCACGCACAGAAACCTCATTCGAGTTATAAGACTGGCTCATCGCCGACCCCATCGCAAGCACACAGGCAACCGGTGTCGTGGGCAAAGAAAAGTTGCGCGAACCTGCCTTGACCGAAGGCAGATCATGCAAATTGCCAACGCGCGGTAACCAAGGGGCAGGCGGAACTCTGCGCTGAACCGAACGCATCAATGAAATCATCTCGCTCTCTTCACCGGAGGCAACTGCCTCCTGAAATTCAGCGTAGGCTGACTGCTGCTGAGTATTACCGCTTTTTGCAACGGATCCACCGCCAGGGACAATTTCATCCAGCGCAATACACGTGCAACTCACCGCATTATCGATAAATCCCTGAAAACCACCGATTAGATTCGACACCAACCCTCGATTGTTCATCGTCTTCTGGCCCGTAGAGCGATTAGTGTTGTTTCTAATCAGAAAATCGGTAAAGGTCTCAGGCTTTGCGGGTGATGATAATTGCAGCGCTCTAACAGCGACCCCCGCCAGTGCAGTGATAACCTGCTTTGGATATTCAGCGTCCCCAACTACCTCAGGGGGTTCAAAATGACGTGCAAATAACTTATAGATAAAGTGTTCGAACGCCGTGGATGTTAGGTTGCGAAATTGCCCTGCAACAACCTCTTCACGCGGCAGTCCATAAAGAGTGCCGCAAAATCGCAAGGCCGCCTCGCGGGAGAATTCAGCAACATCGAGATGAAGCGTACCCTGCTGCATGTTGTCCAATTGTAAATCCCATGCCTCCTCAACCGCATCCTGGATCCACACATCCATCAGAGCAGGATCTATGGCCGAGAGCGATGCGGTGAAAACAGATCGGCGATGTTCATGGCGATCAACTTGATCCTCTGCCAGAAAATAGCGATTCTTATTCCGGCTGTAGGACTTCATCGAGAAGTGCTCCAGCGCGTATCTCACATCCTGCGCACCGGTCAGTACATAAGCAAAATTGGGTTTAGGCGTTGGTTCAATGGAAGGATTGCCTGGACGGTGACTCCAGAACTTTAAAACGGGTCGATCACGGCGCAACTGTTCGCAAAGCTCAATTGGCCTTTCGCACATCCATTCAAACAACAGTTCGTTGGCTTCTACAGGGGGTAGTTTGTCGAACTTGTCCAGAAAATCCATTTGCTCTCCACAGTTTTGAGGTGCTGACAACTAACTATATTGTCACAAACTGTCGCTAACATACACTCATCTACTTGATGGATTCGCACCGGGATGATAAGTGGCAAAATTTGCGCGCCAGATCGCTGGCGTCTGTAAATAAAGGTGTTTTTCAACCTGGCGCTGTATCGCTTGTCTCGATCCTATTCTTTGATTATGATGCTCTTACAACTTGTTTATTATTATGTCATGCCCGTCAACGGGCCGAAACACCGGGTTTGTGTCATTGGTTTAGGGGGCCCATGACAAGCTCGATGGTAAGGAGTGCTATCGTGGGCGCAGACGAATACCGGTACCTGACCTTCCTCTACTATGACCTGGTTAATTCCACGCCCATGTCACAACGGCTTGACGAGGAAAGCTGGCGCAGCTTCTTAAAAGATTTTATTCAGATCAGCAACCGCACCATTCGCCAGCACGGTGGCGAACTCCAAGGCAATCGTGGCGATGGTGCCATCGCCTATTTCGGTTTTCCGGCAACCCAGCGAATCAGTGCCGTGCAGGCTGTTCGGGCAGGGCTCGATCTGGTCAACGGTTCAGACTCTCTCTATACAACACTGAACAATACGCTGCTTAGTAATGGACTTGAACCGCTGAGCTTGCGCGTTGGCATTCACAGTGGTGGAGTGGTCGTCGGTGACATCGACGGACGGCAAACGGCCACAGGATTCGCATTGGCTTTCACAGAACGCCTGCATCAATGCGCAGAACCCAACACCGTGATTCTCGGTAGTGCAACCCTAGAACTTCTCGGTGAACGATTCAGTGTTGAACGGGTGGGGGAACGCAGTCTAAAAGGCGTTGATCAACCCGCGCTGTGCTTTCGTGCGTTGTCTGAGAACGACGCAGGATCTGCAGATCGCTCGGCCTTGACCGGGCGTGAGCAGGAGCTGCAGTGGTTGCACTCACAGTGGCAGAGTATCAAAACCGGTGCACCTCGGGTGGCACTCCTTACAGGCGAGGCGGGTATCGGCAAAACGCGTTTGATCAGCGAATTCCGACACGCCATGGATCAGGTGAGCATGACGCGCTATACTTGGCGATGCCTACCGGAAATGAGTGACAAAGCCTGGCATCCGATCGCAGCGGCGCTTCACAAACAACTCGCCGACCCCGCAATCGCTGCCCTGAACGATCCAATCGCTCGACTCGAAGCGTTGTTACCGGCAACCCTGCCTCGTGACAAAGCATTACCGGCCATGGCTCATCTTCTCAATGTGCCCTTGCAGTCGGATCAATCCGTAGCCTTCGCCTCTGCAGAAGCACGACGCCAGGCGTATTTTGATTTACTGGTCGATGCCCTGGCGCTCGAGTCAGGCCAACAGCCTGTGTTACTGGTTGTCGAAGATGTACAGTGGATCGACTCGGCCAGCTTGGAATGCCTCGTGCGTCTTTGCAAACGCACCGATTGTGGTCCTTTTATGCTCCTGCTATCACAACGTACCGAGACGTCGCATACTTGGTCATGCCCGTTACCTGCGCACACCCTCGAGCTCGGACGACTATCACACAAGGCTGCGCGATCCTTGGTCACTAGCATGTCTGGTGGCGAAAAACTCAATCAGCAGAGCCTGAACCGTGTGCTCGAACGCTCGGACGGTGTGCCACTGTTCATCGAAGAATCAGCCCACCTCGAAATCGACCATCTGCTAAGCGAGACACACGGAACCAGCTCCGATTCAAACAAAGGGCCGCTTGTACCACCTCGTTTGATTGATTTGTTAACTGAGCGACTTGATCGGGTGGGTGATGCGCGCGAGACCGCTGCGCTAGCAGCAACCATTGGTCGACAGTTTCCCCTCGATTTAGTTGAACGGGTCTCCACCCTGCCTGAGCCAACTGTCCGTCAGCACATCCGGTTACTAGTGGATAGCGGACTACTACTTCAACAAGCCGCAAAAGATGGTAATGACATAGGTTGGTTTAAGCATGCACTGGTACGTGATAGTGCGTATGGCGTGTTGCTCGACTCGCATCGTCGTGATCATCATCAACGAATTGCCCAACAACTTGAAGCGCATGGGCTTGAGGGACAATCAGTCTCTGACGACGTACTAGCTATGCATTTCAACGCTGCCGGTAAAGTAGATCGTGCATTTGAGTTGTGGATGGCAGCAGGATTACAAGCTCGGCGTAACTCAGAACAGTTCGAGGCGATCAGTCATTTTCGCAAAGCTGAAGCACTGATCCCCGAGATACAAGAACATGATTGCCCGAAACGGGAGCGACAGATGCTTATTCTGCACCTGGCATCAGTGCGCTGTCATGTAGCCCTAGAGGGATACAGCTCCGATGAAGCCTGTCGACATGCAAAGTGCGCTGAAGCTCTTGCACTTGAATGCGGCAGTGAACTGGAAATTGCAAATGCACGATATGGAATCTGTTCGTGGCTCTTTGTCCGAGGACGAATAGAAGAGGCGCTGTCTATTGCCACTGAGTGTCTTCATCGTTCTGACCATGCGTTGGCACACATCGAAGCTCACTGTGACGCATCCAAACGTGATCCATTGATATTGGGTGTTGCGCGAGCGAGCTGGGCATGCGGTAACATGGAGTTTCATGCCGGACGCTTTGATCAAGCGATGCCGCGCATTGAGCGCTGCATTACACTGTGTCGAAGCGTATCGCCAGTGGGCAGATATATGGATCAAGATCCACTGATCATGTGCTTGTGTTATCGCTCATGGTACGAATGGGAGTCGGGCGACTCTGACAAAGCGATCTCGACCGTCCTGGAGGCGGTATCAATTGCACGGCAGAATGCCCGTGCTTTCACTATTGCACTCTCTTTAGCATTCCATGCAGCCATACGCCTGTTCCGTGGTGAAGATGCACAAGCGTTTTCAGCTGCCTGTGAGAGTATAAGCATCAGCGAAAAGTCTCACTACGCCACATGGCACGCCTGGGCGCTCGTGTTCAAGGGTCGAGCCCGATGCCACAAGCCTCATGAACGCGCTGAGGGTATCCGAGATATAGAAGAAGGTTTGCGTTTATGGGAGGTCAGTGCAGCGATCATCACTCGGCCCTTTATGCTGGCGCAACTTGCTGAAGCCTACCTTCTGGACGCACAGTTTGAACGGGCTCTAGGTGTAATCAGCCAAGCGCAGCAGATTGTAAGCGAACACGGTGATCGGTACTACGAAGCAGCGATCTGTCGCACCCACGGCAATATTGTTCAACAGATGGATAACTCTGATCAGGCTATGCGTTCTGCACATGAGTACCTCACGCAATCCATGCATCTAGCCAACCAGCGAAAACAATATGGATCAGCGCTGCGCGCAGCTATTGACAGGTGCCGTCCAGCTGCCTGTGTTAACGAGTACGAAGATGCAGTAAATGATTTACGCGATGCGCTGCGTCACATAAAGGGGGGGCTTGATACACTCGATCCGAGATTGGCTAGACAGTTAATCGATACCCATCGGAGCGCTCAATCATCAGAAGCGGTGCCCGAGCTCTAGAGTACAACGCAATCATACCCACAAGATCATTACATCACGCGGCGTTGAACCGCCTGAGTGAAAACCTAGGTTGCCAGTTCTGACACGAACGCTATCGAGTCACAGCCCAGCAGCGCTGATTCTCATTGAACCCAGTGCTGTAATTAATCCTCCTCCAAATGCAGGAGGGCAAATCCTCGATTGTCCATTACCCTGTTGATCAGCCACAGCATGAGTCCTGCACATGTCATACACCCTGATCAAAGGCCTGTTGAACCCGACTCTAGGTTTGCCTGATGGGGATTCCATAAGATTTATACCCTCCTGCGCCGATTCATTGTTTCGTTTGCACAGACAGGCATCGGCCCCTCGAATTAACCCGGTCAATGGTAGCGTTCAGTTACTGTTCGAAGGGATCGATGCGATAGAAAGTGCAGCAGCCGGCCCTTGCCATCTAAAGGCTACCCACTCAGTTCTGGAACTAGCCAACACCAATCACGGTACCGAATCTGCACCAGGCTATATTTTTACCAACAGGCTCAGCCGAGACGGACACCCCATCGGCTTTGTGTTCGCCGGCAACTGCAATGCCCGTGATGGTGTCTCGGTAACACTCAATACTGACGACATCCTGACAAGTATTAACGTGCAACAGCTTGTTCGAGGTTTAGCCTATCCCTTGTTCTACGACACCCTTGCTGACAATCTTCGCGAGTGTATGCGTCAGGTGTCGCTCGAATCGATGCACAGTGCTCAGGGTTTGTGGCCTTCTGATGAAAGTAACGATTGGATACAGTGGACGGGATCGGTGAGAAATTTGCCGCCGATTTTTCCAAAACTCTGGCGACGCATTGAAGCCTATCAGCGTGATGAAACATTGTTCGATCCGCAGCAACCGTTCTCCAATTTCAAACTGTACATAAAACAGCAGGCCAATGAGCGTGTTTGTATTCCCTCTAAGAATCAGTTTACAGGTTTTGTTGATTTACTGGACACCACCTGCGACTCGGTGCGCATTAGCGCAGCGCTACATGATCTGGTGTTTGTGTCTGGTTAAATAATAGATCGTCGCGAGTAACAACGATGGGGCATACCAGTTCAGAGAGGCTTTAATCAGCACCGAATCATACCGCTTTAACTAATACGTGGATCCGTAGCTTTAGATAACATAATAAAGCGATTTCCTCTGTCATAGTAGCGTATTCGCTATAATTCATGTACTGTAAAAGTTCACCTTGTAGGTTAGCGGTGCGACGATTCATTATCGAGCAATCTGATGCTGAAATAGTCTCACACTCCGGTCTTGCTTTGATCGGTCAAGCGCTTAACAATCACAGCGGGTTGGGCGAGTCGGCAGATAAGAAGGTACCGTTACTCCATGGTATTTCCCATAGCGATGTACTGTTTAGTTATCTGGGATTGCTGTGTATTGGTAAGAGTGATTGTGACGCTATCGAGAACGTTCGTGCCGATAATTTTTATGCCAGCGCTCTAGGTATTGACACGATTCCATCGGCCGCCACTTTACGTCAACGAATGGATGCTCGTGCTAACGAATTTCTACCGCTGGTTGATAGATCGTGCGTTGAGTTTTTAAAAAATGTGAGCGCCAAGGTGACAGCTCTGCCGATGGGACATGTGCCACTTGATGCGGAAGTCACACCGATGGACAACTCACGAACGAAAAAGCAGGGTGTTTCCCGAACCTACAAGGGAACGGATGGATACGCACCTATGATGGGCTACATCGGGGCTGAGGGATATTGTGTAGCGGTAGAGCTCAGGGAAGGTAAACAGCACTGCCAGAAAGGTACGCCTGATTTTCTGAAACGCTTTCTAGCGAAAGCAAATGAGATCAATAACAAGCCGATGTTGTTGCGTCTGGACGGTGGAAACGATGCGCTTGCCAACGTGGATGTTGTGCTGGAGCACAATGAACCAGAACGTGGCAATACCGGTGTCGATTTCATCATCAAGTGGAATCCTCGCTAAGAGAAGCCTGATCAGTGGTTTGATTATGCTGTAAAACATGCGTTTTACGAACAACCACGTGCTGGCAAGCGTGTCTGGGTATTCGATATCCAGCACGAACGTACTTGCGGCGGATATGACTACAGCATTCGCCACGTAATGCGGGTCATCGAACGCACCATCGATAAGCATGGACAGAAGCTACTTATACCGGATATCGACATGGAAGGTTGGTGGACCAGCCTGAATCTACCCAATCAAGACATCATGGACTTATATAGTGATCATGGCACCTCAGAGCAATTCCATAGCGAATTTAAAACAGACATGGATATCGAGCGACTACCTTCTGGTAAGTTCGCCACCAACAAGTTGGTGTTGTCCTGTTCGGCACTTGCCTACAACATCTTGCGCTTCCTGGGTCAGGAAGCTCTGACGGGCAAAGATGCGCCTATACGACATAAAGCCAAGCGGCGTCGGATCCGAACAGTCATGCAGGAGCTGATGTACCTGGCGGCACGGTTCGTAGAATCAGGGCGTCGGTGGAAATTACGCTTCTCCTACAATTGTCGCGCTGTGACTGTATTCAAAGTTCTCTATCAACGGCTCGCCTGCACATAGACCGAACCCCTCGTTCGACAAACCCTGCCTGTGCGCACGATAAGATAGGTCCGTCTACTCAATTCGCAAAGTGTAGATCAATCGCCTCATAGCCTTCCAATCAGGCTGCTTTGATGCATGCGACGGCTTAGCAGGCTTACTACCTGGATTTGCGCTCCCCTGCCTGTAACGCGAATTAGCGTGGCAACCAACCGATGGCCTGTCATCATCACGAAACTACGGATTCAGGTAATAGCCATAACCTTTCATTGGCAATTAAACCGATTCTATAGAGCAGAACGTTTAAAAACGGTTGAGAGTGATAAAAATCACATACAACTTCCCGACCCATCCCTAGGCTAACTCGCGCAATACGGAATTTCACACGCGTCATTACTTAGGGAGAGTACCGTTATGAGTGTCACCGGAGTTAATAGAAATTCACCATTATTCTTCTCAGTTATAGGTTCTGTACTTTTACTCTCTGCTGCAAACAATGCAGCGTTCGCACAATCGCTCGATCAACTATCCCCATCGGTTCAGCATGTACATGGGATGATCAGTCTGCACGGTAGCGGCTTTGGTACCACACAAGGCGAAAGCACCGTGCGCTTTAGCAACGGCGTCACCAACGTAGATGCCGGGCGTGCTTATTTATGGCGCGATGATCGTATCGAGATTCGTGTGCCGGCAGGTATGCGCCAGTCAGGAGCGACTGTACCTATTCCTAAAGACCCGCTAAGTGTTTTCGTGCAAACACCGCTTACCGCCAGCAATGCATTGAGCTTTCAGGTGGTCACGGCACCCACAGGCACATTATCTTTTACCGAACTAACAAACCTGGTTACTAATCAGGACAACAGTACCGCTCTGGGCAGTCCAAACATGAACCTGGCGCGCACCAAGGAGGCAGAGATTGGCGATGTTGATGCTGATGGCTGGCCCGACATCATGGACAACAATAGCGCAAACATCGCCAATGGTACGCATCACGTACTCAGACTAAATAACCACGATCGCAGCTTTACAGCACTGGCACTAGAGCCGCACAGCGATGCCGACACTGGTGATTTTGCAACCCTGGTACCACCCGGTGGTACCTATGCAGGCAATGGGATAACCTATGATGCTGATTTTGCAGACATAACAGGCGATGGTCTGCTCGATGTGATACAGACCATGACCACATCAGCCACCACGAACTTTATCCGTTTGCTGATTAACGGGCGCGCTGGAGTAGCGGGGCAGTTCACCGAAGACAGTGCGGCACGATTACCGGCTATAGCGGAATGGCACTAACTTAGGCTGCAAGCTTGCTTTCATGACCGTGTCGGATGATTTTTTTACGTGCGATATTCCGAGGCTGTTGTAGCAGAGGGAACGGTTTAGGTCGTCTTTTTCGCTGTCTCGGTTC
>Ga0209185_1001642_pt1 | contig 18356 bp, 11 predicted proteins | sample SidtaG_2_FD_187425 | JGI IMG/M metagenome (GOLD analysis project Ga0209185, IMG submission 187425) | Marine algal microbial communities from Sidmouth, United Kingdom - Sidmouth_Asex2 metaG (SPAdes) (version 2) | ecosystem: Host-associated > Algae > Red algae > Unclassified | place: Sidmouth... | reverse complement strand
CGCTACTGCCAATTAATAACTGTTCATTATTTTTATTGTAAGAAAAACTTCGCAAGCTTTTGTCGCTTATCGTAATACGATTGATTATTTTTTTTAAGTCAATATCATAAATTATTAAAGAGCCTGATTCTGTAGCAATATAAAGCAGGTTGTTTTTTAAATAAAAATCAAATATCGCCTTACAATTGGGGTTAATTTGATGGACGATCGCTTTCTCATTTACATCAATAAAATTTATTGCACCCCCCATGGTACCAATTGCAATTTCGTTTTTTTTGGTTAGATAATGTAATGCAAATACATTTGAATCAACCTTAGCCAATACTTCTGCTTTTTCTGTATCCTTTAAATTCCATAGTACAACATAACCGCCACCGTCACCAGTAATAAACTGGCAATTATTTTTATATTTAGCAATGGCGAATAAAGATGATTTATGGCCAGTTAAATGATGAATTTTTCTTATTTCCATTAACACAACAAATATATTGTTTACTTTTACTATTTTAGTATTATGCCGTTAATTAAAACCTATTATCCAGTAAAAATTGCCGTAATAGGTGTTTGGTATATTACAGAAACATTGGTAGAACTGGAAAATTTAATAAAACTTAGTGCAGCAGATCAACTTGTTTACGATGCTTTTAATGTAGAAAAAAGAAAGAAAGAATGGCTATGCGTTAGAATTTTATTGAAGGCTTTGAAAAAAGAGGATATCAACATTTTTTACGATGATAATCATAGGCCATTTCTAAAAGCTACACTATTTAATATTTCAATAAGCCATAGCAAAAATTATGTGGCCGTATACTTAGATCATAAAAAAAATCTCGGAATTGATATAGAAGAACCAAGAACACAGATATTAAAAATTACGAATAAATTTTTGTCACCAATGGAGTTAGCCTTTATTTCTGGGGTTAATAAAATAATGGTATGCACCATGTTGTGGTGTGTAAAAGAAACACTTTACAAATTTTACGGTAAAAAATTGTTAGATTTTAAAACAGAATTGGCGGTAGAACCGTTTGAGTTAAATACAAATGGAAAGATTTGGGCATTGATTATAAAAGAAAATTACAAAAAACTATTGTCGGTAAAATATATTTGTGAAAGTGGCTATATTTTAACTTATGTTGGTGGCAATTAAATAATATAAGCCAGTAATTTAATTTCGAAGTGGTTACCCTATTTTTTTTCCGCTGTTTGGTAGCAAAACAACTTGGTTAGGCTTAATAATTTAAACGGAACTCTATTTTAAATTTGAGCTTTTAATTAATTAAAATTAAATAAATATGTAAAATAATATACGCACTACTCACATAATGTGGATTACATTATAACCCTAATCAATTTTTAAAGCTATAATTTTGTAAAAAAGAGCAAATGATAAAAATAGGCTTATTCGGAGCCTGTAATAACAGCAAAATTTACGCAAACCTTTTAAAACAGAACAGCAATGTTACTTTAATAGGCATATTTGATGAAGACTTAACTCTATCAAAAGTAATATCTAAATTTTATAATTGTATTGCTTGCGCATCTTACCAAATACTTTTGGACATAAGTGATGCAATCATTTTTGCGAGCCCCAGAAATGAGCAGTTTGAATATGCTAAACAAACCTTAAAAGCACAAAAACACTTGCTTTTAAGGCGACCATTTTGTAAAAAAATTACAGAAGCTAAAGAATTAATAAAATTTGGCGAGGAAGCAGCGGTTAAAATTGCGATCGGTCAAACAGATCGATTTAATCAGGCATTTATTGAAGTTCAAAATAAAATTAACAACCCACTATTTATTGAAACCCACCGGTGCACAGGTTTGCAAAATAATACTAAAGATATTAATGTAGTTACCGATTTAATGGTGCACGATATAGATTTAATTTTAAGCCTCGTAAAAAGTAATGTGAAAAAGGTATTTGCCAATGGGGTAGCGGTTGTAAATAAAAAAAACGACATCGTAAATGCAAGAGTGGAATTTGAAAATGGCTGCATTGCCAATTTAACAGCTAACCGTATTGCCTTAAAACCTGCTCAAAAAATGACTATTTTTCAGAAAGACGCCTATTTTAATATTAATTTATTGAGGCGAAGCACACAAACAATTCATCTTATTAAATCAACAAATGGCTCGCAAGAATCTGCCTATACGGTTGAGTCGGGTTCGCCAACCGAAAAAAAATACCTTTATAATAATATCAATAATCCTATCGAAATTAATGCTTTACAGCAAGAGCTTAGCCTCTTTATTAAAAGTATTTTACAAAACATCGATCCTCCTGTTTCAATTTTTGATGCCTATGATGCGTTAGATTTAGCTCATCAAATTATAAAAAAAATAAAAAATAACAGTATTGTTGCATTATGAAAATAAAATGCCAGTTAATATATTTAATATTTTTGTTATATTTAGGGTTTGTTTCGTGCAATAATTTCAACAAAATTGAACCTATACCAGCTTTTATTAATATTGATACTGCCTATGTAGCAACTATTTTTGATGAACAAGGTACTGCCGCACAACACCTTACCAATGTATGGGTTTACGATGGCTCCGAACCACTCGGCACCTACCAACTTCCTGCAAAAATACCTATTTTAAACGAGGGGGAAGCAACTATAATATTGCAAGCAGGCATCAAACAAAATAACCGTTCGGATAGCAGAGCCATTTATGAAGTACTTAGTAACGATAGTTTGAAAATTAACTTAGTGCCTGGCGAAAATGTAAACTATCAACCTGTATTTAACTATAAACAGTCGGCTTTTTTCGATTTGATTTATGATTTTGAACTCGCCAATAATTTTGTAAATATAGCTGGTAATGCAAACCTACAAACTACAAGTACCGAAGGTTTGGTGTTTGAAGGCGACCGCTCTTTAACTGTTGTGTTAAACGAGTTAAACCCTTCTTTTAAAATTGTTAGTGCCGATAGGCTTTTAGTGCAAGTATCATCGGCTTTTGTAATAGAGGAATTACCAGTTGATGGTCGTAAAACATATATTGAAATGCACTATAAAAATGACGCTATTTTAACAGTAGGATTAGTTACTAATTCGCTCGGGTTACCAAATTTTTCATCAGAGATTTTAAAAATTGGCCCTAAAAAAGAATGGTCGAAAATTTATATTCCATTAAATAATGTTTTGTCCATGAATAACATAAAAGACATAAGGATTTATTTTGAAGCCACCTTGCCAGAAACCTTAGAAAGCGCAAGATTTAGTTGGGATAATATTAAAATAATACACGAATTAAATTAATAATTGCAACAAGTTAAGCGAATAGGCATACTAACTTATATTTTAACCGATTTGTTAACCGCAATGTTAGCTTGGACTTGCTTTTTCGCCTATCGTAAATACTATGTAGAAAACTTAGGCTTTGAATTATATCACCTAAATAATACCCGATATTTTATTGGCGTACTATTGTTACCCTTGTGTTGGCTATTATTTTATGCGCTTGCTGGCACCTATACCGATGTTTATAGAAAATCGAGATTAGCAGAAACCAGCCGTACTTTCATGCATACCTTAATTGGGGTGTTGGTTATCTTTTTTATTGTTTTGTTAGATGATGTTATAAGCGATTACAGAAAATATTACAGCCTAATTGCAGCGTTGTTTGCCCTACATTTCTTCTTCACTTTAATAGGCCGTTTAAATATATTAAACCAAGCCAAAACTCAAATAAAGAAAAAGCTAGTAACTTACAACACCTTAATAATTGGAAGTGGTAAAAAAGCAGCAGAAACATATCTAGATATAGAAAAAAGTGGAGTAAATCTTGGCTACAATTTTGTAGGTTATTTAGCCACCAGCAAAAATCAACATCACGCATTAGATGGCTATTTACCCAAAGTTGGTTTGTTTAATGATTTAAAACCCATCATAAAAAAGCTAAAAATTGACGAGCTTATCATAGCCATGCAACGCAACGAATCCAAAGAAATTAATACCGTCATCAACCAACTATCCGATAGTGTTGTGGTGATAAAAATAATACCTGAGATGCGCGATATATTGTCAGGCGCAGTAAAAATGGATAATGTAGTTGGCACACCACTAATAGAAATTTTTCCAGATTTAATGCCCCGTTGGCAAGCCAGCATAAAACGAATAATCGACATAACAGCCTCGTTTGCCGTATTGCTAACATTTTGGTGGTTGTATGCATTAATTGCCATATTTGTAAAACTTTCGTCAGCTGGCCCAATATTTTACAAACAACAACGCATTGGGTTAAAAGGCAAACCATTTTACATTTATAAATTCCGCTCCATGTTTATCGATGCAGAAAAAAAAGGCCCTGCATTAAGCAGTAAACACGATCCACGAATTACCAACTTTGGTAGATTTATACGCAAATGGCGGTTCGACGAAATTCCACAATTCTTCAATGTTTTAATAGGCGACATGTCATTAGTAGGCCCACGCCCCGAGCGGCAACATTATATTGATTTGATCATAAAAAAAGCACCCGCCTACAATCATTTAAAAAAAGTAAAACCCGGCCTTACCAGTTGGGGAATGGTAAAATTTGGCTACGCCGAAAATGTAGAAGAAATGATACAACGCATGAAATGGGATCTGCTATACATCGAAAATATGTCCCTCTCTATCGATTTTAAAATTATGATTTATACCGTTTTAATTATTTTTCAAGGTTTGGGCAAATAAATTAGTAAGTATTTTTTGAAGCGAAACCAATGGACTCCTAAAAACGGGCTACCCGCTTTCCGCTCAAATAACGCTCCGCAAGCTACACGTTATAACCGCTGCAATCGGGGCTAAGCTTCAAACTTCACCCCCTTGTAAAATTTTTTTAAACAATATTGATTAGGCCAATATTTAAGAGTTATTAAACATCGCTCTTCAACTAATAACAGTACTTTTGCATTTCATAAAATTAAAATACAGCCAGTTCAACTTTTTACCAAAAAAACAGTCATAATAGCGTATGAAGAAAATAATTTTAATTACAATTTGTTTGTTTGCCATAAATTTAACGCAAGCGCAAGACGAAAAAGCACAAGCCATTTTAGATAAAGTAAGTACTGTTTATGATGCTTACACTAATATTAAATGCAATTTTGAAATGATTATAGAATTGCCAGAAGCCGAAGATGTAGAAACGCAAAAAGGCACTTTCTATTTACAAGGTGATAGCTACAAAATTGAATTAGATGGCACTACAATAATTACAGATACAGAAACCCAATGGACTTATTTAGGTGATGTAAACGAAGTGCAAATAAGCGAATTTGAACCAGAAGAAAATGGTATTACACCATCTGAAATATTTACCATCTACAAAAAAGATTACACCTATTTTTATAGTGGCATCGAAAGGTTAAATGGTAAAAACCGCCACGCTATCGACTTAACACCAAACGATAAAGAACAACCCTATTTTAAAATTAGGCTTTGGACTAATCCAAAAACACATCAAATTGAACAAGCCAAAGTATTTGATAAAAATGGTAATCGCTACACCTACAACATCAGCAATTTTGAATCAGACTTAGAATTAACCGATAACTTCTTTTCTTTTGACGAAAACGCTTATGAAGATTTAGAGGTAATAGATTTAAGATAAAAACTAATTTTACAAAAATATACAAGGCCGTTCATTTTACAATGAGCGGCTTTTTTATTGGCATTATTCAATAAACCAGCTATAAATCCCTTAAATTTGTAGTCACTTTGAAATCAATATTACACAAAATAAAATTTATAGTTATATTTGCCTTGCTATTTAAAAGCGATGCAACTTATGCCTCACACTCCAAAGGGGTAGATTTAACCTACAAATGCCTCGGCAATAATGAGTATGATTTTTTGTTAACCTTTTATCAAGACTGTGGTGGCAACTTAAATGTAACAAGCGATAATCCACCTAAACTATTAATAAGTTCAGTTAAATGTGGTTATTTTCAAGAAGTTACCATGCGGTATTTGCAGCAGCCTGTAAAGTTCGATACCTTAGCTAATGGTCAAATAATACCAAGTTTTGAGGTTACCACACTATGTAAATCGGCACAAAGCACCTGTAATGGTGGCCCTTACGATGGTGTAGAAAAATTTACTTTTGGAGCAGCGTTTACCTTTCCTTTTGTTTGTAATGATTGGGTAATTAGTTACACCAACTGTTGCCGAAATGAAGACATTACTAATTTAGTATTTCCAGAAAACTCAGAGATATATGTAGAGGCACGCATCAATAATACAAACAACATCTGTAATAATTCACCTACATTTAGTGGTTTGGCGGTTCCATATCTTTGTGTTGGTCAAAAAAGTTTTTATAATCATGGCGTAACAGATATAGATGGCAATACGTTGCATTTTAGTTTAATTAATCCCATGCAAGAGGGTGGGGTTGCCATTAAAATGAGAACTCAGTTAGGCTTTAGTCCAGAAATCCCAGTAAGAACAATTAATGATGATTTTTATTTGAATCCTCAAACTGGTCAAATGCAATTTACACCAGCCTATACAGAAAAAGATGTTTTAACGGTGTTAGTAGAAGAGTTTGATGAAAACAACCAGTTAATAGGTGCAGTAATGCGCGATATGCAAATGATTTTGTACGATTGTTCCAACCAACAATCTGTATTAGAAAATAATGGAATTGAAACACAAAGTGTATTAAGTGCCCTTTTTATTGATGAAACTACAATTGAAGCTTGCCCGGGTAACGAGATACAATTTCAATTAGCGGTAACCGATGCAGATCAATTAGATACTTTATCGTACCTAACTAATTTAAATGAAGTTATTCCTACTGCAACATTCTCAAAAACTGGTGTTAATCCGCTTATACTAACTTTTAACTGGTTACCCACAATAGCAGATATTGGTACGCACAATTTTGTGTTAACTTTATTAGATAATTTTTGCCCCATTCCAAGTAATCAAACTTTTGGTTTTGCCATCAATATAACAAATGGTATTCAGCTTGGTGATGATATAATAAAATGCGATAATGGCGAAATAAAATTAAATGCAATTGGTGGTACTAATTTTAACTGGTCAATTATGCCAGATAACGGTAGTACACAATTCATTAATAGTACAATGGAAGTTGCATATACTAATCCTACCGAAAACACCACTTATATTGTTACCAGCAATTTGCCCAATGGTTGTAAAACTACAGATACTTTATTAATAGAAGTTGCCGATGCACTATTGTACGATATAGAAAGAGCGGTTACCGCTTGCAAAAGTGAAAGGGTTACTTTAGAAATCATACCACAAAACAATAATGCAAATTACAGCTATAGCTGGCAACCAGCAGATTTGTTAAATAATGCAACTACGGCTAACCCAACTGTAATTGCATTAACCGATCAAACTTTTTATGTAAACATTACAGCCCCATCTGGTTGCACTATATTAGATAGTGTTAATTTAAAAGTAAGCGGCTCATTACCCGATTTTAATTTATTGGCCTCCGAAACAGAAGTATGTGCTGGCAGCCCTGTTGCTATAACAATAGAAAATAATTGTAATTTTTGCCAGCCAGATACAGGCACTATAAACTCTTTTGAGGTTACTCCTTTTAATTTAATTTGGGAAGATGCAAAACTACAATTACTTATTAAAGAAGAAGAACTTACCGCCAGCGGAGTTACTAGCGGACTTATTGAACAAATTGCGGTATCTATTACCCGTAAATTCAGTAGTGAAACCTATGAAAATTTACAGATTTCTATGGGGCATACGGGTTTAGAAGAATTAAATTTGGGTCTCGGTTTTATAAAAGGCCTTAATACTGTTTTTCCTGCAAGCGATTACGATACCGCTATTGGTGAAAATATTTTCACCTTTAGTAATACTTTTTATTGGGATGGCATAAATAATATTATCATTGAATTTTGTTATGATAACAATGGTATAGATTCTATTGGAGATGAGGTCGTAAGTACAACTACTGACTACGTTTCTTGCTTAACCAGTTTTTCTAACACGGCAGAGCAATGTAATATGACGGCAAAAGACGCTCATCAATTAAGGCCCAACATTAGGTTTATAAAAAAAAAGTTGCCAACACAAAATGTAAGTTTTACTTGGCCCAATGAATTTAGCAATAACAATAGTGATACTTCGGCTATCATTTTACCTGTTGAAACAAAATTTTATCCGGTTACTGTTTCTTCGGGAAGTTGTATGCATACCGATTCAATTTTCATAAACACATTAGCTTTGCCAACTATTGATTTAGGGGAAGATGTTGCTTTTACAAGTGGACAAACCGTTCAACTAAATGCCACAGGAGATTTTGAAAGTTTTCAATGGCTTACTCTAATTGGTCTTTCTGACACCAGTATTACTAACCCAATTTATAATTGGCCTGAAAGCACCTTACAAATAATTGAAGTAGAAGGTACTAATAGTTGCACTAATGCAGATAGCATAAAATTGACCTTTCTTGGTTGCGTTTTAGAAGTACCCAATGCTTTTTCACCAAATGAAGATGGCATAAATGATAGCTTTGGCCCTATTTATTTAGACGTTAATTTGGTAATTAATCAATTTAATATTTATAACCGCTACGGGCAAAAAATGTTTGAAGCCATTGGTAATAATATTTTTTGGGAGGGTATTTTTAAAAATGAAAAGCAACCCATTGGTGTGTATAGCTATTTTTTAAGTTTCACTTGCGATAATGAAATGCAGCAGCAGAAAGGTAATGTAACTTTAATTAGATAAGCGTTTCTAAAACATCATTTCTGGCTGCAAAAAACAACTTTACCAGCCAAAACTGGTATTTTTATAGTAGTTTTGGCTAATAGTGAGCATTGTAAGCGAAGTAATAGGAAGAAAACAAATTTTCATTAGGTACTTTTGATAAAGCATATTCCGAAAAATTAAGATCAAAAATATCAACCTTTAAAAACGTTACTAAGACAAAAAAATCTGTATTTCTAATAATGATAACCACTTACGGCACCGTACAAAATAAGTACGCCAACCTGCTAATGCAAAGCCAAGTTACTATGGATGCGTTGTTTGAATAATTAATGGTTGAAAAACAAAGCGTTAGGGATAGCAACGGAAATCCTTTTTGTGAGGAACGAGCAAAAAGATTGGAGTGGATAGCCCGACCCGAAGGGAACGCCCAAAAAATAAAAATAAAACCCTTCCTATATCGCAACTATAGCTAACGGCTATTACCCCAACTGCGCCAACTGCTCTCCCAACAACTGAATCTTAGCTTCCGCATCGGCTAACTTTTTGCGCTCCGCAGCTATTACCGTATCGGGGGCATTATTTACAAAGCGTTCATTACTCAACTTTTTGTTAACCGAACTCATAAAACCTTTGGTATAATCTAACTCGGTAGTTAGTTTTTTCCGCGCTGCTTCTACATCTATTTCAACTCCGGTATCCACAAAAAAAGTGTGATTATCAGCCACAAAAGAAGCCATTCCTTTCAAATCTTCAGTAGTAGTAGTTAGTTGTTCTAAACCACCTAATTTTTCAACTATTGCCTTAAAAGCTTTTAATTGGCCAAAATTGGCCGCTTTCATATAAGCGGTAATTCTATCTCTTTTGGGCAGATTTACCTTAGCCCTAACTTCACGTATTTTACTAATCAATGTTTTAGCATTTGCCCCTTGTTCAATAATTTGTGTATCTATTTCTAACGGTTCTGGCCATTGCGCCACACAAACATCATCTGCTCTATTCTCTTTTAAAACATGATAAATTTCTTCTGAAATAAATGGCATAAAAGGGTGAATTAAACGGCAAATCACTTCATAGTACATTATGGTTTTTTCATAAGTGTATTGGTCAATGGCTTCACCATATTCTGGTTTAATCATTTCTAAATACCAACTGCAAAAATCATCCCATACCAAAGTATAACAAGTCATTAAACTTTCGGACAGGCGGTAGCTTTCTAACGATTGATCTACCTCATTAATAGCTTGATGCAACCGATTTTCAAACCAATGAATTGCAGTAACATTGGCATCGTTAGTGCCTTCTTTTACCTCCCACATTTTTACCAGCTTTAAGGCATTCCATATTTTATTACAGAAACCCCAGCCTTGTTCTACCAGTTTAATATCAAACAACAAATCGTTACCCGCAGGCGAAGCCAATAGCATGCCGACCCGCACAGCATCTGCTCCATAGTCAGCAATCATCTTTAAAGCATCTGGACTATTACCCAACGATTTCGACATTTTTCTACGTTTTTTATCACGCACAATTCCAGTAAGGTAAACATCATCAAACGGCAAATCACCTTTGTATTCGTAGCCGCTCATCACCATACGGGCCACCCAAAAAAACAATATTTCGGGTGCGGTAACCAAAACCTTAGTAGGGTAGTAGTAGTCAATATCTGTTTTATCCGCTTCATCTAATAAGCCATCAAAAACTGCGATAGGCCAAATCCAACTGCTGGCCCAAGTATCTAATACATCTTCATCTTGCTTTAAATCGTTAGCGGTTAAGTTGGCCTTGCCCGATTTTTCTTTGGCCAAACTTAATGCTTCTTCATCGGTATTGGCCACTACAAAATCATCTTCGCCCTCACCATAAAAATAAGCTGGTATACGCTGTCCCCACCATAACTGTCTACTTAAACACCACTCCCGAATATTCTCCATCCAATGCCGATACGTATTTTTAAACTTAGCCGGGTAAAGTTTAATCTTGTCATTCATTACATTTTCTAAAGCAGGAGCGGCCAACTTTTTCATATCTAAAAACCATTGTAGCGAAAGCTTAGGCTCAACAATCGCATCAGTTCGCTCGCTATGCCCAACCTTGTTTGTAAATATTTCAATATTGGCAATGTGGCCTTTAAAAAACAACTCGCCAACAATTTCCGCTCTAACATATAAACGATCCTCCCCAACATACCGCTGCGCAGCTTCGCTCATGGTACCATCATCATTAATTACATCAACCACTTCTAAGTTGTGTTTCTTACCCAACTCATAATCATTTGGGTCGTGAGCAGGCGTAACTTTTAGCGCACCCGTACCAAATTCCATTTCCACATATTCGTCGGCAATAATTGGTATGTGCCTTCCTATTATCGGCAAAATGGCTGTTTTGCCTACCAAATCTTTATAGCGTTCATCATTGGGGTTTACGGCAATTGCAGTATCGCCCAACATGGTTTCGGGCCTTGTGGTAGCAATGGTGATAAACTTATATTCTGGCCCCTTTATGCGGTACAAAATATGATACAATTTTGATTGCTCTTCCTTGTAAATCACCTCCTCATTACTCAAAGCCGTTTTTGCAGCCGGATCCCAGTTAATCATCCTCAAGCCTCTAAAAATAAAACCCTTGTTAAACAAATCAACAAACACCTTTATTACCTGCTTATGATAATTTTCATCCATAGTAAACCGGGTTCTATTCCAATCGCAACTTGCCCCCAATTTTTTCAATTGCTCCAATATAATGTCGCCATGTTCTTCCTTCCATTCCCAAGCATGCTTCATAAATTCATCTCTACTAAGATCCGATTTTTTTATGCCTTGCTTACGCAAACGTTGCACCACTTTAGCTTCGGTAGCAATAGAAGCATGATCGGTACCCGGCACCCAACAAGCGTTATAACCTTGCATTCGTGCTCGGCGAATCAACACATCTTGTATAGTATTGTTTAGCATATGACCCATGTGCAAAATACCGGTAACATTTGGCGGCGGAATAACAATGGTGTAAGGTTTTCTATCATCTGGCGTTGAGTAGAAGTAGCCTTTTGCTAACCAATGTTGGTACCATTTATCTTCTATACTTTCTGAATTGTATTTGTTGGATAACTGCATTTGGCAAAGATAAAAAGATAGTTGGCTTGATGGATATTCCGCTTCTTAAAAAAAACATAAAGCAATAGCAATGTTTTCTTTAGCATTGATGAGAAAAAAAAAGATTTGTAGTTGGTTAGTAAAGTAAAGAAAAAATTTAAGATTAGGGCGTTTCCCTTCGGGTCGGGCTATCCGTTCCAATCTTTTCCTACTTTTCAAGATAGGAAAAGGATTTCCACTACTATCCCTAACGCAAGGTATAAAACAAGCTGTTAAATTTATTAGTGCTATTTAAAATTAAAGCTAATAAATAAAAATCATTGACATAATTACCTAACTCAACACTATTTATAGCTTTATTATTATTATAAACACAAAATTTATTTAAACTTTCATTTAGTTTTTCATTATTACAAACAAGGTATAGCAACAGTAAAAAACAATCAATTTTAAGATTTTAATTTTATGTTAGTATATCCTCAAAAAATTTTCTGTTTGGGTTTTGGCTGATAATCTACTATAACAAATTAGGCAGAAATTATCACCTTTTTGCGATATTAAAGTTTCGCTTAAAATCTAATTTTAAATCCAAAATCTTGTTCTTTAGAATTTGATGGCATTAAAAATTGATTATCATGTACATCTAAATATTTTAGATTTTTCAATCCTTTTAACTCTAATGGTATTTCTTTTAATTGATTATTATTGAGGTACAACGACTCTAAATGACTAAGTTTATAAATCTCTTTAGGTAATGATCTTAAACCATCGTTTTCTATGTGAAGCACCCTTAAATTTGGTAGTCCACTTAAAACAGTAATATTTTGTTTTAAATTGAAATACTTTTCATCATTTAAAAATAACTCCTCTAAACTATTTAAGTTTTTAAAAGTTGTGGGCAATAATTCAAAATCATTACCACTTAAATCAAGTACTTTTAAGTTTTTTAATAAACCAATATCTGTTGGTATTTCTGTAAAATGATTATTGTTAAGATATAACGACTCTAAATGGCTTAACATACCAATGTTTTTGGGTAATGATATTAAACCATCGTTTTCAATATGAAGCATTTTTAAATTTGGTAGCCTACTAAGAATAATGATATTTTTCTCGAGGTTGAAGTATTTTTCATCATTTAAAAAAAGCTCTTGTAAATCCGTTAAATTATTAAAAGTTGATGGTAATAATTCAAAATCATTACCGCTCAAGTTAAGCACTTTAAGTTTTTTTAAATTACCAATACTTTTAGGAATTTGTGTAAGGTGGTCGTTTTCTAAACTTAAATACTGAAGATTAGTAAACTTTGAGAAAAGGTTATCCGAAAATGGTAAGCTTTGGTTACTCAAGTTAAGTCGGTAAACATTATTAGGGTTTTTCAAAGCCTCATCTAAACTAAAAAATTCTTTGTTCAACTCAATTGAATCTATAGTAGATTGGGATTTAACATTTTGAAAAATAAAAACGAAAACCAGTAATAAAAATACTGAATACTTTATCATAATTTATAATTAATTTATGGTAAAATTAAAGATGACTTGTTTTATTATTAATGCTTACTAATTTCTAAATTACTTTATTGCCATTTTGTTAAATTAGCACTTGTAAGCATATCTATAGTTAGCTTTTTAATGTGGGTATTCTTTTATTTATATAAAACCAAAAGTAAACTATTTAATGGACTTTGCACAGTTTTATTATTTATGGATAAATAGGTATAAGTAAATTTCTGTGTTTTGCTGCTGTTGTACATTTTATTGTATCTTTAAACTTTTATAATTTAAATATCATTAAATAGAACATTATGGCTGTAAGATTAGGAGATATTGCACCAAACTTTACTGCTCAAACTTCAATGGGCGAAATTACTTTACACGATTACTTGAGCGGCGGCTGGGGTTTATTGTTTTCTCACCCAGCAGATTTTACCCCTGTTTGCACAACAGAATTAGGTAGAACGGCAGCATTGAGTGGCGAATTTCAAAAACGTAATGTAAAACCGATTGCAGTAAGTGTTGACCCAATGGATAGTCATCACGATTGGATAAAAGACATTAACGAAACCCAAAACGTAGAAGTTAACTTTCCGATAATTGCCGACCCAGAAAGAAAAGTTGCGGAGCTGTATGATATGATACATCCTAACGCAGACGATAAAGCTACGGTAAGAACTGTTTTTGTAATTGGGCCCGATAAAAAGGTGAAGTTAACCTTAACTTATCCACCAGCAACAGGCAGAAATTTTATGGAAATATTGCGAGTAATTGACAGTTTACAGTTAACCGCCAACCATAGCGTTGCCACGCCTGCCGATTGGAAACACGGAGAAGACGTAATTATATCGCCAGCAATTGCCGATGCAGATGTGCCAGCAAAGTTTCCGAAAGGGCATAAAGTGGTAAAGCCATATTTGCGCACTACGCCGCAGCCAAATATTGATTAGGGCTTTTCAACTTCACTATTAAATACCCCAACATCTTATTCTCTCATCATTTAAAAATAGTAGTAACGAAAAGGTTTGCTGCTATTTTTAGGTGGTTTTTTATATAATGCGAGCTTTGTTTTATAGGCACTTTCACCACTTTTAAAATTGCTGTAGTTAAAGTATTGAATTTCATTTATTAATATTAATTTTGAAGAGGAATGTAAATTGGGATATATGCATAGAATTTACCCAAAAATTAATATAAATTAAGGCATCAAAAATGAGTTTAATTGACCAAGGTATAGAAAAAGGACTTGTTAAGTTCTCAGAAGATAAAAAACGAATAACATATTCAAATCAGGACAAATCAAGAAACTATTCTAATCCTGAAGAAAAAGTACAAGCAGAAATATTTTTGAAATTTGTTTTAGAATATGGCTATCCAGTAGAACATATTGAGCTGTTTAAAACTGTTACAATGGGAGCTGACAAAAGAGAAGCTGATATAATTGTTCATGAAAACACAGAATGGGATAAACCAAAAATTGTTGTTGAATGTAAAAAACAAGAAGTTTCTCAACAGGAATTTAATCAAGCGGTTAACCAAGGGTTTAGTTATGCAAGTGCCTTAGCTGGAACTGTAAAGTTTGTTTGGATTACTTCTGGAATCCTTAACGAATTTTATCGATTCGATAAAGAAAAAGACACCAGAGAACCTTTAGGAGAATTACCAAGACACGGATTTGATTCAGTTGCTCCATACAAATTTGTAAAAGGTGGCGGAGAAAGAGAATACTTAGATGAACTGGGAAAAAAGAAAAAGCAATTTTTCAATGATATCAAAACTGTTTCAGAAAATGACTTAACCAAGCGTTTTAAACAAGCTCACGATGCACTTTGGGCAGGTGGACAACTAAATCCATCAGAAGCATTTGACGAATTAGATAAGCTAATTTTCTGTAAAATTTGGGATGAAAAATATAATCTTAAAGATGGAACTTTAAAACGTAGAAAGAAAGGAGAAATCTATGATTTTCAAGTCATAACCGTTTTAGGTAAAAATAAAGAAGACACTATTAAAAAAACAAATTCAGCATTAGCCGAACGAGTTAAAAACATTTATAGTGCTGGTCGAAATTTTGACAAAGAAGTTTTTAAAGACAATATTCGTCTTTCTGACAGCAGAATTAGAACAATAACCAATTATCTACAAGAGATAAATCTGAGTGACACCGATTTAGACAGTAAAGGACGAGCTTTTGAAACCTTTATGGGTAATTTTTTTAGAGGAGAGTTTGGACAATATTTTGAACCTAGACCAATTGTACAATTTATTGTAGAAGCTTTACCTATTAAAAACACTTCTTATGTTTTAGATACTTCTTGTGGTAGTGGTGGTTTCTTATTGCACGCTTTAGATAAAGTAAGACGTAAAGCAGACGAAGAATTTCCTGACTACAAAACAGATATAGAAGAGCATACCGCTTGGAAAGAATACTGGCATAATTTCGCAGAAAATAATTTGTTCGGTATAGAAATTAACGAACAAATTGCACGTACTGCCAAAATGAATATGATTATTCACGATGACGGACACACTAACGTGATTGCAATTGATGGTTTAGAAAATGAAAGTCAAATTAAAGCGATTAACAAAGGTTTTAAAAACAATCATTTTGATTTTATCATTACCAATCCACCATTTGGTAGTAGCATAAAGGAAAATGAAAAACATTATTTAAAAAGCTTTGAATTAGGTAATAAAAAACCTGATTGGTTAGATTATAAAAACACCAAAACTGTAGTAAGAAACAATCAGAGTACAGAAGTTTTATTTATAGAACAATGCTATAACTTTTTAACAGAAGGAGGTTATTTAGCAGTTGTACTGCCAGATGGTGTACTTACAAATAGTAGTTTACAATATGTACGTGACCAAATTGAAGATTGGTATCGTATTGTGGCTGTAAATTCTATGCCACAAACTGCATTTAGTGCCACAGGAGCTGGTGTAAAAAGTTCGGTATTGTTTGTAAAAAAACACACCAAAAAACACACAGTTAAATTACAGTCTTTAAAAGAGAAAATTCAAAATAAGCTTAAAACTAAATTTAAGTATTTGGAAACCATTGAAAAATGGAATACAGAAAAAGCAAAAATCATTAAAGATTTAGATGGTTTCACCAATACAACTCTTTTAACAAGTGTAAAGGAAATAAAGAAAACGCAGGAGTTTAAATATTGGCGTACAGAAATTAATAGCCTTTACAATGAAAAACTAAAAGACCTGCAAGAAAAGCTAAACGAAGCTTACCAAGAAGAAAAAGCGAAACAATTACCAGATTATCCAATCTTTATGGCAATTGCCGAAAACATTGGCTATGATGCTACTGGTAAATCTTCTGCTATAATAGTTAGTAAAAACGAGATTATAGAAGGGAATTACACGAAAATAATCAAACACCTAAGTCACGATTTGTTTGACGAACGAATTACCAAAACATTTGATGTACAAGAAGAAGAAATTTCTGCAAAAAAGGAAATACTATCAAAAGGTATTCTAAAAGAATTGTCTCATTTTATAAAACAAATTGAAGATGGGAGAATATAAATTTTCTGGAGCAGTAGATAAAACAAAGATATTTATAACTGGGAATCATAACTTAAAAGGCAGGATCGACTCCTTTTTTTATAAATATGAATTTCAAGAATTAGAAAAACGTCTATTACAGTCTCCTTTTAAAACAATTTATTTAAAACAATTGATAAAGTCGATAACTAATGGATTTGACTTTAGAGATTATAAAACAACAGGAACTCCTTACATCAAAGTAGCTAACGTAAAGAAAGGTGAATTTGATTTTTCTAAAATTCAATGTATTGATATTGAAGCAAATCAATTAACAAAAAAAATACAACTAAAGAAAGGGAACTTAATACTTACAAGGAAAGGAACTTATGGTAATGCTTTGGCTCTAAACAATGATTACGATTACGTGATTAGTTCAGAAGTTTTTTATATTGAATTGAAACAAGAGCTTGTAAACTCAAAATATTTAGAAATTTTTTTTAATAGCAATTCTGGTCAAAGACAATTTACGAGATATTCCATAGGAGCAATTATGGGAAGTCTATCTCAAGAAGCCTTAAGATATCTTCAAATTCCATTGCCTCCTTTAGAAATTCAACAAAAAATAGTAGCTAAATGCCAAAAAGCTTACAACCAAAAACAAATAAAAGAAAAGGAAGCAAAAGAACTATTGACTAGTATAGATACCTATTTGTTAAATGAGTTGGGGATTACTATGCCAGTAATTGAAAACTCATTAGAAAGCAGGGTTTTCAAGGTTAATTTTTCGGAGATTTCAGGCGAAAGGTTTGATGCTTTTGCTGTTTTAAATAAGGACTATAAAATAGAAGGTGGGAAATATGAAAATTATAGATTAAGACAAATTGCAGAAGTTCAAAAAGGACAAAGTATAACTTCTGCCAAAATAATTGATGGCGATTATCCCGTTATTGCAGGTGGTCAATCTAGTCCCTACTCTCATAATGTTTACAACTATGAAAATAATGCAATTACAGTTAGTGCTTCTGGTGCTTATGCAGGTTTTGTATGGTATCATAACACACCTATTTTTGCCTCAGATTGTTCTGTAATTCAATCAAAGGACGAGAATAATGTTTCTACTTTATTTCTTGCCGAGGTTTTGAAAACCAAACAAAAAGAAATCTATAATTTGCAACAGGGAGCAGGACAACCTCACGTTTACTCAAGTGATTTAGTGAAATTGAATATTCCCGTACCACCAAAAGAAAAGCAAAACAAGATAATTAACCATATTTTAGAAATAAGAGCTAAAGCCAAACAATTAAAAAAGGAAGCTAAAAATTGTTTAGAAATAGCAAAAAAAGATATTGAACAACTAATACTATGAAACAAATGAATTTAAGAGGAATATATTTTAAACTATTACTTACATTTTGTTTGACAGCACTAATGGCTTTTTCATCAGTTGCCCAAAACGGAACCACCGAACAACAGCTCATACAAAACCTGTTAGGCGAAACACCAATTTTAGAAAACTTACACGAGTTATGCGATGTAATTGGCGGCCGTGTAACTGGTACCGA
>Ga0209185_1001639_pt1 | contig 18388 bp, 17 predicted proteins | sample SidtaG_2_FD_187425 | JGI IMG/M metagenome (GOLD analysis project Ga0209185, IMG submission 187425) | Marine algal microbial communities from Sidmouth, United Kingdom - Sidmouth_Asex2 metaG (SPAdes) (version 2) | ecosystem: Host-associated > Algae > Red algae > Unclassified | place: Sidmouth... | reverse complement strand
ATAAAAATTACCAGTAGTCTTTGATTGAACTAATGTTACATCGCCTTGTAATTCTAAGACTACAAATGTTTCTAGTTCTTGATTTGTAGCTAATCTGTAACTTGATATGGTTACCATAATTAAATAATTAAATTGTTAATGAATAAAGTTGAAGCACCCTTTGGGGGATGCTTAAAACATCTCAACCATTGGCTGGAGTTGTTTAGGTGAGATAAGCCTGTTAGCTCTTTAAATAAGATTTACTAAGGGGGGATGGTTTCTGAAAATTAGATTGGAAGTGTTTTAAATTGATGGGGGTAAAAAAAAATTGGTGAAAATTTTATTAAGTTTAAATAAAATAAATATTAAATTTTATTTATTCAATAATAACACACTAAACCTTGCTCCATTGCACTTAAAACAAACACCATTTTGTATATGCTTATATTCGGGAAAATATCCTGTTCCTCCACATCTATCACAATTTTTATATTGTACAATTGACAGCCCATCTTCACTATAAATTGGTATAGTTTCATTTCTATGTACTTCAGTGTGGCAATAGTTACAAAGAGTTTCTAAATCATTATTTAAATAATCCCAAGGCAGTTTATTTATAATATATTTTTTATGATGTACTTGCAGATTATATGATTTATCTGGCTCTCCCTTTGGTGTAATTAATTTGCTTGTTCTTCCCTTACCATTAATGTCAGTCCAGAAGATAAATTTAATTTGACTCCAAATCAAACTAAACTCATTTATTGAATTTTTCTTTTTTAAAAATTCAGTCTCATATCCACCGCAATTAATACATCTAAAATTGTCTCTATCTAAAATCTCAAGTCTTTTAGATTTCCATTCATCAGTTTTTAGATATTCTGAATAGGGAATATATTCATTACTTTTATAAAGTTCATTTAGCATATCAACAGTAAATTTCATAAAAGTAAAATTAGTTAAATTTAAAGTGTAAATTAATTGTATAGTTACTACATTGAGCCAATATAACATAACAAATGGAGTACTCGGAATTATTAGATAAAATTGAATGGAAGAAGAAAAGACAGGATATTTTAGAATTAGATAAATACACCTGTACAAACTGTAAAAATGAAACACATTTAAATAATTGTGAGGAATATGTAATTGATAAAATTGATTTTGAAATAAAATACCGTAACAGATATTTAGATTTGAATAATTTCACAGAGGAAAATTATAATGAGGTAATTTTAAAATTCCATATTGATAAAAATTTAATTAAGAGCAACAAAAATATTGAAATTAGCTCATATAAATATGTAGATAAGAATTTAGAATGTGAGCAAATTAAAAGCCCATTTACAACAAATAGATATAAACTGTTTGTAAAGAAAACTAAAGACAAAATAATTCCATTTGCAATAAGAGATATTGAAAGTAATGATTGGATTTATGTAAGAGATTTGCACGTACATCATAAATATTACCAGTTAAACAAGAATCCTTGGGACTATCCAAATGAAGCATTAACTACTTTATGTTGGCAATGCCACGAGGAGCTACATAAAAATTTAGACATTGATGTAATAGATGAAAATGGTAATATAATTGGCAGTAAAAGAGTTTGTGGCAGATGTTATGGTGCTGGCATATTTCCAGAATATAGACACGTACAATTTGGGATTTGCTTTGAGTGCAATGGACATAGGTTTATTAAATGAATGAAAAGATTAAAAGGATTTTAAATTGATGGGGCATATAAAAAATTGTTGAGAAATTATGAATTAAAAATACATTTTACATTAATTTTTAAATTAATATGTGTTGAACAGTACTTTACTCATATAGTGAACCTAATTTATATAAATATTATATGCTGTTTGAGTAAGTAAGCTAAATATGATTAGATGATGGACTAAGTTTATGTTATACCTTATTACTATTAATCTTAATTTTGGTTTGCTTATTTGGTGAAATTTCTGTGAGATAGATATAGGTGTGTTTAGTATAAACGATATTTAAACATTAATATAAAAATAGTATTGTGAATTATTTTTCTACTTTTAAACTTTAAAGTAAAGATAATTTTAACTTCTTACTTGTTATCTACAAATAAACAAAGTCGATAGATGAATATTAAAAAAGAACTGAAAAAAATATTAATTAAATATCCAAAAAATGGTTTATATATATATGATGAATTATTTGAAAATAAATATGATGAGTTACTAATTTCTGTTTTAAAACAACTAAATATTTATAAAGATTATGATATTATTTACAATTCTTTTGATTTATATGAGAAAGAAAATAAATTTAATTTAATTAAATTAGATTATCAAATAATGAACTCAGATTTGTTTATTACAATTAATGGCTTTGATTGTCCATTAGTATCCTATCAAATTGGTAAAGCACTTGCACATAAAAAAATTGTTTTAAATTATAATACTAACAAAAACACAACAAATCAACATCACAGACATATAGAATTTGCCTTTAAAAAACCTAATATTATTTCTTTAAGCCCTGGATTATTTTATTTAGAATTTGAAAAAAAATCTATTCAAAATAAATTGGGTGATGTCTTCGGAACAATGGATTTTAGCAATCTTTATAATATAATTGATTTGATTAATGATGATTTTTTATCACCATTTAAATTATTTGATAATAGTTTAAATTTTTTGATTTATACTGAGACAAAATCAGGTATACAAAGAGGAATACAATTTAAAAATGAAATTGTAGAGTTTATCTGTAAAAATTATGATGTAGAGTTTATTTTAAAAGATATTTGTTCAGGAACATTAAAATCTTTTTTTGAAATATTAAATTTTAACAAGCTATTTGAATTAATTGAAAAAATTATTTTCTTTTTTCCAGAATGGGACAAAAAGGTATTGGAAAATGAAAGGTTAATACTTGAAAATGAAAGATTGAAATTAGAAAATGAGGGTGTAACAAACATTAATGAAATTGAAAAAATTAGTGGATTTTTATCTATTATAGAAAAGTATAAAGATTTAGGCAATAGAAATATTCAGTTTGGAGACAAGTTATTGCTGAAATTTGATAAAGAAAATAACCTTAGTGTTATAGAACAACCCAGTAAGCCTAAAATATTGAAGGAAAACGACAAATAAAAATAACTATGGTTTTGTTGGTTAAAAGACATTTAACTTAAAGTAATATTTAAGGACTGTACCAACAGAATTTAGAGCAATGTTACTTAATATAAAAAATTGAATAGAAAAGATATGAATAAATCAATTGGAAATGAAATAGTAATTTTATTTATAGCTGAAGATATAATAAATGAACTAAGTAACTACATTAATAGGAACGTAAAAAAATATGATACAGATAATTATGAAGAAGAATTAATGGAAAGAGCAACAAAACCATTACTAAATGTTGAAGAAATAGCCCATTCTGACTTAGAAAATCATAATACTGTATTTGAAAGAGTAAAAAGGGAGAAAATAGAACAGCTTTTGAGCAATGAAAAAGAGTTGATTGAAAGAATTAGAAAAAGAGCAAAAAGAAATATATTTAAAAAATGGGTTGAAAATAGAGAATATAATAATAGACAACAAAAATTTGAATATTATTTTCCTAATACTAAAAACACCATCTGTTTTAATATTAAATGTGATAGAGCTAATAACAAACTGACAATAAAAAATATGTCTATGTTTTATATGGATGAAAATAATATAAAAATATCAAATAATGAATCACTTGGCGACTTTAGTGATTATATAGGTGAAGTGCTTTAAATTAAAATAGAAGTTTAAGTCTAATCAATTTACTAAGTAATAAAAGAAGTAATGAAAATCTTAAAACCTTCTGATGTAGTTAATTTTGGTAAAAACAAAGGGTTTCTATTAAAAGATATTTATAAATATGAACCTGATTACTTAGAGTGGCTTGTGAAATTCATTGATGATTTTGTAATTGATTTAAAATCATTTGAAAAATTACCAAATCCTACTCCATTAAAAAACCACTTAGACAATAAAGAGGACTTAAATCAAAAAACAAATTCATATAAAATAAAGTTTTTTAATCATAATGATATTACAGTAGAAAATGCAAAAATTACAACTAAAAACGGAGAAGAATTGAATGAAATTAAGTTTAAATTCTCTCAAGAAACCAAAACAATTATTGACCTAAAATTAAATGGAAAATACAAAGCACCAGAATATAAAAATTTTGTAAACCAAATGAATAAGATAGAATGGGATGATTAAATGATTCCCAAGTCACATTATTTTTTGTATGTACCTTGCACTTAAACAACTTCACAATTCATTTCTTTTTATTTCAATTACTCATATAGTGACTTACATAAGCAATCCAGCTATCATTATATGAGTAAATGAGTTAAAATAAAACACCAAAACCAGCAAAATTTCTGATATGGTCATTTTTATTTTGTATCTTTACAAGTATTGAAGGGATAACAAAACAGAAGAAAAAATACAACAAAGAAGAAAATATATTAAACCTACAAGATAAAAATCAAATCTTCTCTTCAATTTTTCAAACTTTTATTTAGGCGTTTAGCCTGCTAAGAAACATTACTATAGTAGCAAAGTATAGTAGTGTTTCTATTTTAAATTTTAGGTACTTGCAGCTACCAAGTATCTATTAATTATTATATTTTAATGGTATATAAAAATGCTAAAGACTACACAGGAATTGAAAAAACAAATGTAAGAAAAGAATTACCAAAGAGTTTAACCTTCAATACATACAGGGTTTATTTACCAACAAAATTAGATTTAGTGAAATTTATTGATGAGCATCCTTTACCAAAATTAAACAATGCAAAATGTTCATTTAGACAACTTGATAATGTAAAATACATTTTAGGGTGTGTTTATGATGTATTATCTAACAACAAAGATTTATACCCTGTTGGAACTTTAGGTTATGCAAATTTATGTGCAGAGTATATACGCAAAGTAGTAACTGACTACAAGAAAATTTTAGATTGGGCAGTAGAGAATGAATTATTAGAATCTGATAACAAATATATTATTGGTGAAAAATGCACAGGTTATAGGTGGCATAAAATATGGGGTAATAAAGTAAGAGCCTATGATTTGTTAAAAAAGGAAATTGTTAAACAGAAACTGAGAAATGTATGTCAAAAAACTATTATTAAATATCCTGAATTGTGGCAATATCATCAAGGCTTAGAAATTGATATGAGCCAAGTAAAGGATGTATTAGCATCTATTAAAGATAAAACCATAGAAGATATAAAAGAGGATATGAATAACCCTAAGCATCGCTGGATTTATAAAGGTTTATCTGATGCTGAACTACAAAAAGAAATTAATACTCAACTTATAACAAAGCAAAACAGTAGATTTCAAGCAGCAGAAAAGTTTGATGATAAAAGATGGTGTTTTAAACAAGATGATAATATTGAAAGATTACACACAAATTTAACTGGCATTAAAAGAGAACTTAGACCTTTGGTAAGTTATCAAGGAACACCTTTAGTTGGCTGTGATATAGTCAATTCTCAACCGGCAATAAGTAATGTTTTGTTTGATAATTATTGTTGGGAGAACTTAAATCTTGAAAGAATAATACTACACTATAATACAGAACTTAGAAAGTCTAAAAATCATAAAACTGGTTTTAAACATACTCCTGAAATTCTTAATACAATTTTAGCAGGTAACACTACCAATGATATTATAGAGTTTAAAAATGCTTCATTAGATGGGAGAGTTTATGAAATGATGATGGAAAAATACAAAGCCATAAAAGGTAAAAGTATAACCAGGGATGATTCAAAGAAATTGTATTTGAGCATCTTATTTTCACCAACCTTTTACAATAATAAAAATCAATTATATAAAGATTTAAAACAAGAGTTTCCTAATGTATTTAAAATGTATGAATGGGTAAATACAGGCTATGAAAAATTTAAAAATGGCACAGGAGTAAAGGCAGGGCAAACAAAAGGGCATAATGCAAGAGGTAAAGATGAACAATCTGCTGCCTTATCTTTAATACTTCAAAATATAGAATCTAAATTGATATTAGATACTGCCATTCCTTTAATATTAGAATATGAACCTAATGTATCTATATTTCCATTACACGATAGTATTGTGACTACTTTAGGCAATGAAGTTAAAATACATAACTGGATGAAGAAAGCAGCTTTTCAATTATTTGGCTTTACACCACAGGTTAGTATAGAATATGATAAGTGGTTAATAAACTAATACTATCATTATGTTGTTAGATTTAGAGGGTCAGAAATTAAACCAATTAATTAGAGGTGGCGAGTGCTGCCTTTTTTTATTGATTAATATCCCACTTAATGTCTTTTATGATGCCTTTTGAAGTTGTTTCAAATAAAAAATTATCTATTTTATAAAATACTTTTCCGTTTGTTTTAACATTTTTAATACTATCATTATTATCAAAAGTAAAAATTAATTTAAGGAAAGCATTGTATATAGATTCTTCATACTTAAATTTATTTATTGATTTATGTTCAGCTATTTTTCTTGTAATAAGTTTTGTATTTGTACTATTAAAATAAAAATCTGTTGAATTAATGTACTCCATATTTTTAATTAGGTTCTTTGTTTCATTGTCAGATACAAGACCATTTGTTCTAAAATTTCTTTTTGGTAAATAACCACCATATTTCCAATTTGCAACTAACCTTAATCCATCTATAAAATAAGTCAGGTATGTGTAAGCCTGTTCTAATTTTTTATTTTTACAGAAGTTTCTATTGTAATAAAGCCTAAAGTATAGGTGATTTTCTTTATTGTAAAAAGCATAACCTTTTAATACACTATTTGCATAAGCACAAATCAGATTAAAATTTTTAGCAATAGAAACAAATTTATAGTTGTTTTCAACTTCAACTCCTTTATCAATTATTTTTAATTTTTGTTTTTCACTTGTGCCATTTTTATATGCTATTAAGTTGTTTTTTAAATACTCTACCCAATCTTCTAATAACCAATCTTCTCGATGTTTTTCCAAATCATATAATTCTTTAAAATATTCAAATAGATTATTTTTATAATCTTCCGCAGTTAATACCAATTGCTTTAAAATGTACTCGTGTGTAATACATTCAGTTAATGTACAATTAGTAAATTGGTCTGTTAAGGCATAATGAAGTAACAATGGATAGGCATATTTGCCACTTGACAAACTACTATAAACCAAATAACCTTGCCCTTGCTCCAAAACAAAATTATCAAAAGTAGGATGTTGTATTTCAGGTCTTCCTTCTTCTTTAGGGTCATTTTCTAAGGGTTCTTTAACTTGCTTGATTAAAGTATCATAGATGTTCTGTAATGGCTTAATTTCATCATTTACACTACTATAACTTTCAATTGCAGCATCTTCTACAAGATCAGCTAATGGAGAGCCTAAAAATATATTATTTGAATCTTCTAACAAATGCTTAATAGGTGGTATAAAAACTATTATATCACCCGCTCCCCTCATTCTTGCTACTGACTGTAATATGCTTGGTAATCCATCGTGAAAAATTCCTTCTTCACCTTTTTGTTTGAAACCATTAGAAAAAGTTGGAGGTAAAACAATAATGAGCAAGTCAGTTTTTTCTATATTAACACCTGTTTTAAAAGTTGTTCCTATATTTGAAAATGCTCTGTCAAATTCTACTTTTTTCTTATTATCACTTATGGTTAAATTAATATTGTAATCTAACCAGCAACTTTGGTTTGCTATTACTTTAGCCAGTTTTTTACTGTAACTAAGTACTTGAATATTATTATACTTAAAATTTTCTTCAATATTTTGCTCTGCTACATAGCTAATGTAATCAAGTTCTGTAATATTGTTTGAACTGTAATTTTCTTTACAGAAGTATAATTTTAAATTAGCTTGGTCTGTTTTTTTTGTTCTTTCAGCTTCAATAATATGTATTCTATCTGATGTATTGAAAGCTAAATGTTTTGCTACTACAAATGCTGATTCAGTATAAGTAGCTGTACTAACAATTACTTTGTGTGTTTCTTTTTTCCAAAGTCTCCAATTATATCCTAAAGCAGATTTAAAATTGTGTACTGATTCGTGCAACTCGTCTAAAATGAAATATATTTTTAACTTATTTAATCTGCAATGCTTCTTTAACTCATATAAATAATTTCTTTTTTGTCTTGATTGTAAAAAGGCATTTTCCCCAGGATTAGATAATAGGAAGTTTACTGTGATTAGTTGTACTGGCTTACATTTATTAGTATTTACAAATTCATCAAAATCTATACTTTCTAAATCAGCATCATCAAAGCTCCTATAATCAAATATTAAATCTGCATCTATGGGTTCAATTTTAGTTTGGTCTTTTCTTGTGCTTGTTAAGTATTTATATTCTTTTTTAACTAAAGTCTTAAATGGTGTGGCAGATATTATAATGTTTCTATTATCTTTTATAAGCTCTTTAATAATCTTTAGTATGGCTGTTGATTTTCCAGAACCTAATCCAACATTTAATAAAACTGTGTTACTTTCATCTAAATTAATAGCTTTAACAATATCATCTGTCAAATAATCTTGATTAGGAAGTATTGTAGTTTTCTTTACCTTAAATATGTTTGTTTCCTCAAATTTTTCAGCAATCAATTTTTTAAAATCAATCTCATTTTCTTGCAATTCTTTGTTATTGGCTTTAAAGTGTGTTAGGGTTGATGGATTGACAGAAAAAGTACAATATATCTTATTATGAGTAGTTGCCCTTTTTCTGAAATTACTTTTAAGATGTTCTTGTTGGTGTTGGTGTTCAGCTAATAATTCTTCATCAATTATTTTTGAAGTAGCTGGAGTTGAATTTTTTGTAATTTCCTTATTTGCTAAATGCTCTGATGCTTTTTTTTCTGACATAGGTTATTTATAAATTTTAAGATTCATTTTATTTATTGGTGTTCATCCTTTATTGGCATAGTTGAAAACCATATAAAACTGGGGCTTGCTTTAATAGTATTTGTTTTAAAAAGATTGATGGGATTTGCTATTTGTTTAGGAATATGAGGCAGATAATATATTAAGGGGAGTTCCTGGGGGTAGATTGCATTTTGTCATATTGTGTTAATTGTAAAATGGTTTAGTTTAATTGACTAAGTTATTTTAATTAAATTTGGTGGTAAAGTTATGGAATTGAAATGTGAGCATTAAATATTTACATTGCTAATTATTAACATCGGATATAATATTTTACACTTATCCTGCTTTTTTAGGGTTAAAACTTCATAAGTTTGTAGATGAATCAATTAGTGTAAATCTAAACAGTTAAAAAATGGAAAATAAGTTAACAGGCACGTATAATTTTTTTACAATTTTAATGCAAAAAATAAAATATATTTTTGATTTTGAACTGCTATCTAATACTATAGTACCTACTGATATACTCCAAGAATATGATTCAATAAATAAATCAAAGCAGAAACAATTTGATGAAATTAATAGAGAACCTGAGATTATACAACTAATGGAAGAATTAAATGACCAAACAGACATTTTTCAGCCAGCTCCTCAAACACTCCCTCCTGAAATTTCATCCAGAAAAATTACATTAAGTATGTCTGAGGAGTTCTTTGATACTTGGGTTGCAAAAGCATTTGATTACTTAATTAAAGAAAAGCCGTTTTACAAAGAAATTATAAATGAATTTTATAAAGAAAATTTTGGTGTAGACAATAAGTACACTTAAAGAATTGTAATTAATATTTAAACACAAATTCAAATGGAGAACAATATGGTATTTAAAATGATTTTTATAATATGCAATATTTTGAATGCTTAATAAATTTAAATAATATATAAATCAATAAGTTTGACACAGCCAAATGCTGATACATTAATTGAAAAAATATCTAATGATAGATTAAATTTTATTCGAGGATTTACGAGAAATTTAAGATTAATTTTTGCAGATTTTGAAGAAGTTATAAAATCAATCATTTTTATTGATTACAGCACAGTCATAATAGACCTTAACTTAAAAATAGAATATAAGATTGCAATTGATTTTGATATTAAAGGTAAATATAATGAAGAGTTTATATGTTTTGTAAGTACAAAGAGCTTTTCTCTAAATAAATTTGAGTATGGTGATAAGAAAATAAAAATTTTAGAATTATATTATAAAATTTGCTTTGACATAAGTAGCAAAGGAATCTTATATAATTACATTAAAAAAAAATTTCAAATGTTGGTGCAAAAGCATCCTAAGATTATTAGAGATATAATTAAATTAAAACAGAAATACGTAATAGAAAAGGTCAATAGCTATACATGTAAAAATGACCCGTTAATAAATTTTGAATCACCTAAACTAAAAGTAATAAAAGTAGTTGAAACTCAAATTACAGAGTATAATAGAGTAGGACGTGATAATAAAAGACAAATAGAAAACTACACTTATTTTGAATTAGAAACTAATGATGATTACAGAGGTAGTAGAATTAAGTTAAAAGAGGTATTAGGAAAGCTAAAATCATTCGACTATGAAAGTTTTTATTATTACGGATCAGCTCACAAATTTAGAGTTGAATATCATAAAGAAACAGATTTAAAGTTAAGCAAAGCAGCTTTAGATTCTAAATTGGAAGAAGCATCTGATAATAAATACTATAAATATTTATTATCAAAAGAAGAGTTATATCTAATAATTTGGATGTTAAACTATAATTTAGATAAAATACTAAATTCTATCGAACAGTATGATACTATTTTATTTCCTTTTAAAAGAAGTTTTTACATAAATATATTACTCTATTTGGTATATATACTTGATCTTATATCAGATAATAGTGACAAGTTTGTAATTAAGCATTACTCTAACTCAATACCATTTGCAAAAGAACCATTAGACATTTATGAATTTAAAAGTAAAATTGATTGGTTATTTAGACGTTATAGTTTAGATGAAGATGACTTATCGTTTTTAGACAAAAACCTTGAAAACTACATAATCAAATACTGTAATAATAAAAACAAGACTTCATTTAATTCAAAATTTATACACAGTAACTTTCTAAATGCAGTTGATCTAAATTTTTTGTTCAAGAAAAACTATGCTTTAAGAAAGAAAGAATCTAATTAACTACTTCAGTCACTTCCAAATTCATTTCATCAATCACCTCATTGCCATAACTATCTAAATAAATACCAGTAACTTTATTTCCATACTCATGTCCTAATGCCTCTGCAATTTTATCTTTGGAGTAACCCAATTGTTTAGCAATATTAGCCCAAGTATAACGAGCGTAGTAAAAGGTTAATTTTGGTATATCTAATTGTTCTGCAACTTTCTTTAAATGGCGAGAATTTGTATTTTTCAAAGCAGCTTTAGCAATTTGGGGTATTTCAGCAGAAGTATATTTATCATCAATAATGGGTAGCAAATATTTACTGTCTTTAGGTTTGTAGCTATTCAATATATCTAAAGCAACTGGTTCAACTTTTATAGAATAGATTTTCGCTCTTCTGTAAGTAATCCTATTGTCCTGTAAATTGTCATTAGTTAGCAATGCTAAATCTCTAAAGTTAATACCTCGCAGATAAAAAGAAAGCATAAAATAATCTCTTGACCTTTTAATGGCACTCTGTCCTGAAAGTTCTAAAGCATTAATGGCTATTAGTTGAGCTTTAGTTAAACTTCTGCTTAAAGTCTTTTCTGTTTTAATTGTGAATTTTTTAAAAGGATAATACTTCGCATCTACAATATTGCATTTAATGGCTTTGTTGTATAAGGCTCTTATAGCTCTAAAATAATTGGCAATACTATTGATTTTAATTCCATTGCTTTTAAACTCTGTTTCCCATAGTACCAAATTAGTATAGTTGATTTCTTCAAATGGTAAGGTGGTAGATTTACACAACTTCTTTAATACATTACAAGCAGTTTTATAAGTCTCTGCATTACCCATTTTACCAGCTTTAATTTGTTGAAGATACATTGTTTCAGCAAAGGCAAAAAAGTCTTTTACAGGCTCTTTATTGGGCTTGTAGAAAGCTTGTATGTCAGTTAAGCAAATGTTTGGTTTGCTCAATGAACATTCAATTACTTCTTTCTGATGTTGAACTAAAACCTGTTGTAATTGCAGATTAATAATATTCCAATTGGGGCAGTTTCTTTTCAGTTGACTTGTATTGATATTCCAATATTTAGGCTTTAAATTAATACCAATATTCTTGTACCAAACTTTCTGATTAACTGTAAATTTTAATTTTATAGGAAAACATCCTGATTTAAGTTTCCTTCGCTTATCCTTTACCAATTTAATACGAACCATAATAATAAAATTTATGGTTGAAACCACATTAAAAATGTAACACAGAATTTGACACGGTTTTTTAAGAAATGCCCTCAATTTGCAGCAATTTGAAACACTCCCCATCAAACCTCCACCAACAAAAAAACCCTTGCAACTCATTGAATTGCAAGGGTTTAAAGTGTCGGGGTGGCAGGATTCGAACCTGCGACCCCCTGTTCCCAAAACAGGTGCGCTAACCGGACTGCGCTACACCCCGTACCTAAATAATTTATAGTTTTTTTTCAAAACTAAGCGGTGAAGGCGGGATTCGAACCCGCGATACACATTTCTGCGTATGCCGATTTAGCAAACCGGTGGTTTCAGCCACTCACCCACCTCACCAAAAGTGTGTTTTGCCATTTTAATGGAGTGCAAATGTAAGACAATAAAAACTATTTACAAGCACTTTTATAAAAAAAATGAAAGGAAATTTAAAATAGCGTTTTAAGAAATAAACACACAATTATTTTTATTAATTATTGATGTTGTTATAAAAAAAGTTCTTACTTTTGCATTTCGTTTTTTTACGAAGTACTAATTTATTAAATATTTGAATGAATAATAATTACGAAACAGTAATAGTTTTTACGCCTATTTTAAATAGCGAAGAGGTTAAAAAGCAAATACAAAAATATACTGATCTTATTAAAGAACAAGGTGGTAGTATTTTGCACGAAAATCATTGGGGTTTAAAGCAATTGGCATATCCTATTCAAAAGAAAACAACCGGTATTTATCATATTGTTGAGTATGATGCGCCTACAGGTTTTATTGATAATTTAGAGCTACAATTTAGAAGAGACGAAAATGTAATGCGTTTTTTAACAATCGTTTTAGATAAATTTTCTTTAGATTATAACGAGCGTAAAAGAAATGGTTTAATCGGAAGAAAAAAAGAGCCGAAAGAACAAGTTGAAGAATTAGCAGCTCCGGCTGTAAAAGTTGCTGCAGCTGAACCAAAAGCCGAAGTTGTAGAAAATAAAGTAGCGGCTGAAACTAAAATTGAAAATAATAACGAATAACAGTAATGGCACAAAATAAGAACATAAGATTTCTTGCAGCACCAAAAATTGGGATTCAGCGTAAAAAATACTGCCGTTTTAAGCGTAGTGGTATAAAATACATTGATTATAAAGACCCCGTTTTTTTAGCTAAATTTTTGAACGAGCAAGGTAAAATCTTACCAAGAAGATTAACAGGAAACTCACTAAAGTACCAACGTAAAGTGGCACAAGCAATCAAGCGAGCACGACATATCGCTATTTTACCTTATGTAACCGATTTATTTAAATAGTAAATTCTAATGCAAGTAATATTAATAGAGAATGTAAAAGGGCTTGGTAAAGTCAATGACTTAATTGAAGTTAAAGGTGGGTATGGTAGAAATTTTCTATTGCCAAACCGTTTAGCTTTAATGGCCAATAAAAGCAATAAAAAAATTGCAGCCGAAATAGTTTCGCAGGCACAGCGTAGAGAGCAAAAAGTATTAAGCCAATTTGAAGGCTTAGTGAAGAAGTTAGGTGAAAGAACAATAAAAGTTGGTGCAAAAGTAGGTACAACTGGTAAAATTTTCGGAAGTGTTACTAACGTACAATTAGCAGATGCCATAAAAAAATCTACTGGCGAAGAGGTAGATAGAAGAAAGATCACCATTTTATCAGATGAAGTTAAGGCTTTAGGAGCGTATCAAGCACAATTAGTGCTGCATCCAAAAGTTAAAGTTGATTTTAATTTTGAAGTAATCAGCGAATAAACAAACTAATTTTTTTGATTTGAAATGGCCATAACTTCTTTGTTATGGCTTTTTTTTTGAAACATACTTTCTATAAATATTTAAATAATGTCAGAAGCCAAAAAGCCACTAAATTTTATTGAGCAAATAATTGAAAAAGATATTGCTGAAGGTAAAAATGATGGTCGTGTTCATACACGTTTTCCGCCCGAACCAAATGGTTATTTACATATTGGCCACGCAAAAGCTTTATGCACTAATTTTATGATTGCTCAGAAATATGGTGGTAAAACAAATTTGCGTTTTGATGATACTAATCCCGTAAAAGAAGATGCCTCCTATGTAGCTGCAATAAAAGAAGATATAAAATGGTTAGGTTTTGATTGGGAAGATCGCTTATTTTTTTCCTCAGATTATTTTCAACAATTGTATGATTATGCTATTATTTTAATTAATAGAAGTTTAGCCTATGTAGATGATACTTCACAAGAAGTGATGTCGAAAATGAGAGGCACACCCAAAGAACCTGGCGAGGAAAGCTCCTATCGTAACCGAAGTGCTGATGAAAATATGGACTTGTTTGAGCGGATGAAAAATGGAGAATTTGAGGAAGGTAGTAAAGTTTTACGTGCCAAAATTGATATGAATTCCCCTAATATGCACATGCGCGACCCCGTTATGTATCGTATTTTAAAAGCACATCATCACCGTACTGGTAATGCTTGGTGTATTTACCCCATGTATGACTATGCGCATAGTATTAGCGATTCTATAGAAAAGGTTACGCACAGTTTATGTTCTTTAGAGTTTGACGATCATCGTCCGTTATATAATTGGTTTTTAGAAAAACTCGAAATTTTTCCTAGTAAACAATACGAATTTGCACGTTTAAATTTGGATTATACCGTTATGAGCAAACGAAAATTGAAGGAATTAGTAGAAAATGATACTGTAAAGGGTTGGGACGACCCACGTATGCCAACCTTGAGTGCGCTGCGCAGACGAGGTTTTACACCGCAAGCAATTATAAACTTCAATGAACGAGTAGGTTTAGCCAAAAGAAATAATGTAATAGAATATTCTTTGTTAGAATTTTGTGTTCGAGAAGATTTGAATAAGAAAGTGGCCCGCGTAATGGGCGTATTAAACCCACTTAAAGTTACTATTACTAATTATCCTCATAATAAAATTGAAGAATTAGAACTGATTAATAACCCCGAAAATGAAGCAGCAGGCAGCAGAAAAATTCCATTTAGTAATGAAATATGGATTGAGAAAGAAGATTTTATGGAAGATGCGCCCCGTAAATTTTTTAGGTTAAAACCAGGTGGGGTAGTGCGTTTAAAAGGAGCTTACATTATTCAATGTGATGAGGTGATAAAAAATGAAGCAGGCGAAGTAGTAGAATTGAAATGTAGCTATTTTGAAAATAGTAAAAGTGGGCAAGATACTAGCGGGGTAAAATCGAAAGGTGTTATTCATTGGGTAAGTATAGCGCAAGGTATTGAAGCTGAAGTTAGAATTTACGATCGTTTGTTTACTGACCCCACGCCAGATGCACATAAAGATGGTACTACATTTAATGATTACATAAATGCTAATTCATTAAAAGTGATAAAGGCAATTGTTGAGCCAAGTTTGGCCAATGCGAAGCAATTAGACCAGTTTCAATTTATGCGTAAAGGTTATTTTAATGTTGACTATGATTCAAAACCAAATGCCTTGGTATTTAACCAAACGGTTACTTTAAAAGATAGTTGGAGAAAGAAACAATAAGTTTGTGTCAGTTTTGTTTGTTCTATCATTTAATATTAAGAAATGTTTATTGGCACTACTTACCAAGTCTAAAAAAGTTTCAAAATAGACTTGTATAACTTACTTTTTTGTGAAAAAATATAAGCTACATTTTCAGTTTTTTTGTTAGATGTTATGCATCTTTAAAAAATGGAGGAACAAGAATTTACAAATAATAACAAAGTAAATGTACAGATTGAAAAAAGTTGGAAGACTGCGCTGTCAAACGAATTTCAGCAAGCCTATTTCGCTAATATAAAACAGGCTTTATTAAATGAAAAAAAGCGAGGCATTTCCGTTTATCCACCAGGGCCATTAATTTTTAATGCCTTTAATTTAACCCCGTTCAATAAAGTAAAAGTGGTTATTTTAGGTCAAGATCCATATCACGGACAAGGACAAGCGCATGGTTTAAGTTTTTCTGTACCAAATGATGTAAAACCGCCACCATCACTAAAAAATATTTATAAAGAAATAAAAAGTAACTACCCAAATTTTGAGATGCCCAAAACAGGCAACTTAATACAATGGGCAACACAGGGTGTGTTTTTGCTTAATGCAATGTTAACTGTGCAGGCAGGTAAACCAGCTTCACACCAAAAATTGGGTTGGCAAAATTTTACTAATGCGGTAATCAAAACGCTTTCAGAAAGAAGAGAAAATCTTGTTTTTATGTTATGGGGAAAATTTGCCCAAAGCAAAGCTACTTTAATTAATAGTGAAAAACATTTAGTATTGATGGCTGCTCATCCATCGCCATTTTCGGTACAATATGGTTTTTATGGATGTAAACATTTTATAAAAGCCAATGAATATTTGGCTAAAAAAGGGAAGAAGGAAATTGATTGGAGAGTATGAATAATTACGTAATGGCTCAATCCTTAAAAACCATAGGTGTTGCAGCGGCACGCCTTGCAGGAAAATAACTGGCCAAGCAGCCTATTACTATAACAGTTATACCAATTATAATAAAATCATTTAATCTAAATTCTACAGGAAAAGCATCTATTAAAAACATTCCACTTTGATTGAGTTTTATTATTTCAAAATATTGCTGTAACAAACCTATAACAATAGCAATAATGCTACCCAAAATAGCACCCGTAAACGACAGCAATAATCCAGTAGTCAAAAATAATCGGTTAATTTGCTTGTTAGTTGCGCCCATTGCTTTTAGTATGCTTATATCTTTCCGCTTTTCAATTACCAACATTGAAAGTGAACCAATAATATTGAAAGCGGCAATCAATAAAATAAAAGATAATATTAGGTAAGCCACTAATTTTTCACTTTTCATTACCTTATACAGGGTATTATCAATTTGAAAACGATTGGTAATTTTTAAATTTGGTGCTAATATTTGTTTTAACTCTTGCTGAAATTCTACTAAATCAACACCTTCTGTTAATGCTACTTCGATAGCACTTATCTCATTTCCACTTTCAATTAATTCTTGCGCAAACATCAAATCTACAAATACGTATTTTGAGTCAAACTCTTTTTCAATACTGTAAAAACCCATGGGCCATATACTTTTTATGTTGACCATTTTTGATGGGTTAGTGGTGTTTAGCTTAACATTCTTTTTGGGCATAAAAACCCGTAGTTCACCAAAATCATCAAACAAGCTTAATGACAAAGCTTTGGCTACACCGAGGCCAAGCACCGCAATATTACTACCTTTCTTTATCCTAAAATAACCATCAACTAAACAAGTATCAACAGCGTTAACTTTTGTATAATTTTCATCAATGCCTTTTAAGCGAGCAAAATATTGCTTTCCATCAAAATCAAAAATGGCGTTCTCTTCTAAAACTAAAGAATAGGCCTCAATTTCATCAAAATCATCTAACTTTGTTAAAAATGCACCATTGGGTTCAAAGGTCTTTCCTTTATCCACTTCAACTACTAAATCTGCCCTAAAGCTATCATATAAAGAAAGTACCAAATTTTCGAAACCATTGTAAACAGATAGCACTAGTATCAAAGCCATCGTACCAATCATCATTGCTAATAATGATATGCCCGAAAGTATATGAATTGCGTTGGTAGATTTTTTACCAATTAAATATCGCTTTGCTATGGGGAGAATAAACTTCAATTAATGGTAAAGCTACTGTTTATAAACTAATATTTTTTTCAATTTATAATCGGTAACATATAGTTCATTATTAATTATGGCAACATCAGTTGGGTTTTCAAAACCGGTATCAATAATTTGTTGCAGTTGGCCTATATGATTGTAGATAAGAAGTCTTCCATTTTCAAAATCTGTTGCGTACACATAATTATCATCAACAAAAATGCCTGTTGTGGCGTTCATCTTTTCTGGTCTACCAAAGGTACGCAAATGTTTACCATTTAAATCGAAAACCTGTATGCGGTGATTATAAGCATCTGCCACATATAAAATATCATTATTAAAATGCACATCAGTTGGATATTCAAATTCTGCTGGCTTATTCCGCCCTTTTTTGCCAATACTTTGCCATCCTTTCTTATTTTTTAGCAAAACCCTGTGGTTATAAAAATCAGCAATTGCGATATAATTATT
>Ga0209185_1001631_pt1 | contig 18493 bp, 11 predicted proteins | sample SidtaG_2_FD_187425 | JGI IMG/M metagenome (GOLD analysis project Ga0209185, IMG submission 187425) | Marine algal microbial communities from Sidmouth, United Kingdom - Sidmouth_Asex2 metaG (SPAdes) (version 2) | ecosystem: Host-associated > Algae > Red algae > Unclassified | place: Sidmouth... | reverse complement strand
TGCAACGATTTTTTGAATTCTTTAGAAGAAAAAATTACGGCGCATTATGGAACAATTTATTTAATTTCTTTCACTTAGCCAAACATATAAAAAAAATAACTTCTTCATTTGGGGTAGATTATTTTTTTCGTCTTCCCTAAGTACATTGTTTATTAAATTTCTTATCGTTTTTGACGTTTATTTTGAAATGAATCAACCCAAAAATGACACGAATACTTACTGTATTTAAGGAGTTTTTTGGGGAAGAGTCGTTTCAAAAGAAATACTCAAAAACGTAAAGAAATTTATTAAACAGTGTACTAAGTATCAGGAATTAAATAAATGTATATTCTTCACGTCGTTATTTTTTCCTTATACGAGCTAAATTTGACGCAAATAACAGGTTATTTAAGGAGAATTTGGTGAAGTATAAAGAAAAAAGAACAAGTCGAGATGTAATGTTTATTGTTTTTTCATCCCTTATGAACATAATTGATTGAGTATCAGTACATCAAGGTAATAGTTTTACAGGACTCAAGCCCCTGCAGCTCTCGACTGTATGGGCTTTTTGTTTACTCACAGAGGAGTGAGGCAAAACAAAAAGGGCATCCCTTGCGAGATGCCCTTTTTGAAAAAAAAAATCTGACTATATATTGTTAGCTCTTATAATCTCTTACAGTCTCTCTTTGTCGAATACCCACAATGGCAATAATGCTCATCATTAAAGCGAGAATAATTAATCCCCACTCACCAACAGTAGGTATATTGTCTGCGGTAGCACAGTCATTAAGACTACCACTTGCTGTAGCTGTACAGGTCATGTCGGCACTGTCTGTGATAGTGAATATCACGGTATTGCCATTCATTGGTAGATACGTAGCAGTCATACCTGTCACACCATAAGTGCCTGCAAGGGTATTACCCATATTATCTGTACCTGTCCAGGTCGTACTCGCACCTGCATTGGTCGCAGTGACTGTGATGTTGAACATAATCATATCATCTGCACCATCGGTAGTACCGTTGTCGTCACAGAGTTTATCTATCACGACGCTCAAAGTGCAATCATCGGTTCCAGTACCATTATCATCGTCAGGCGAACAGGTAGCCGGAGGCATCGCTGTGATAGATGCAGTACACGTTCCAGTCACATCGTCATTATCCGTATAAGTAATCATGGTTGCTCCACCTGCAATTGAGAATGGTCCATAACTAATAATATCTCCATAAGCACCCATATTGCCAAGATTATCACTAAACATATTTGTACCTGCTGTATTTGAGCCGTTCACTGTCACACTGAAAGTGTATGTATCGTCGGTGGCATCGTCTGGTGTACCACTATCATTACAGACAGGCGCAACGCTGATAGTTGGTGTGATAGAGCATACCGGATTTGAACAAGGTGTTGGCGGTTGTACCGTCACGCTTGCTAAACAAGTATCATCATCGGCATCAGTATAAGTCACCGTAGTTGCACCACCTGTGATTGGAAATGGTCCATAACTAATAGTATCTCCATAAGCACCACCTGCACCTACATTTGCTGTAAACATATTCGTGGCATTCGCGTCAGTATTCTCACCGTTAACGATTACGTCAAAGGTGTAAGTATCATCAGTCGTATCGGCAGGTGTGTCGTTATCACTACAAACTGCTGCTGTAGCCACTGGCATAATAGAACACATCATATTACATGCTGCGGCATCTTGTTCAGGACATATAGACATCTCAGATACATCTGCACAGAAACCCAAGTTGGCATCATTTAGATCGATAACTACCATGCCCGTCGCAGGGTCAGTGATAATACCATTTTCAATAAAATTAATTGCTGCGTCTACTGTGAGAGGTCCGAGAGGCGAAGCGTTGATTGCATCAAATAGGGTTGCGAAATCAGTTGCCTGCGGTGGTCCACATACTTGGATCGAATCACCCAAGCACATGTCACCAGAAGGTGTACATGATGTATTACAAAGAAACTCAATTGCTTGATCGAAAGTCTCTTGTGTATAGACAACTTGATAGACGCAAGAACCAATCGGCACGTCAGCTACTGTACCTGTTGTTACTACACTTCTTAGGGTGTCTGTACCATTTGGTCCATCTGCAATACCATAATTGATAACGAGTGAATTGTCCGTAAAATTACCACAGGTAAATCCGCCTGTTGGTCCCGGATTAGTAAACAATTGGTCGAAAGAAGTATCAGGGCAATTGATGATTGATGGCGGAGTCGTAATCGGTTCGCCTGCATCTGCCGTACACATAGGTTCTTGCACCGTATAACAAATCGTACCAATATCGTCATCAAGTTCTGTAGCTGCAAAGCAAATCGGTGTACCGAGTGGTACAAGGGCTTGATTGAGTTGGTTAATAGCATCGCCTACGCTTTCCAGATTCGTAATTGTGAAGCCAAGTGCTGTTAAAGTCGTAATCACGTCACCCAGATCAGCCGCATTGCTGCCACCTAAAGAAAGGAAATCATTGCATCCGCCAGAAAAACCTAGATCTATCAATGTCATTTCAAAAACATCAAGTGAATCATTGTTACATCCATCAATTACAGCTTCTATAGCATCATTAAAACCGTCAACGGTGTAAGCTACTGCATTGATACAGACGACATCACCTGGCTGAAGTTGAAGTGGGATACTATCAATGCCAACGATGCCCGGCGAAATAGAACCGTCATTATTTATTTCTACGATAGTTTCCATACCCATACCGCCCGGCTGTATTTCGATAACGAAATCAACGAGTGGCAAGTTAGAACCCGGTTCAGCAAATGTCTGTGTACCCAATCCGTTCGCACATATATCCATTTGTGCTGGGTCAGGATTCACAATTGGATCAATGGTAGAAGTCGGATCACAGACCATATCATTTGTACTATCAGGACACATTGCAGCGTCTATAGTAAAGCAGGTTGCCATTTCAGATACATCTGCACAGAAACCAACCGGACCAAAATCAACAGGAGTATCTACTCCGGCTACAGTTACTGTAAGCATATTATTTTCAAATAAATCAATCGCTTGCTGAACGGTAAATGGTCCAAAGGCAGTATTAACCACATCAAAGAAAGCGGCTATATCCGTAGCCGGAGCAGCACAATATCCCGGAATGAGGTCACCTGCGCAATTCATTCCCGTAATCGTATCACAACTGGTCTCGCAGAGAAAATCATTAACAGCATTTAATGACGCCTGCGAATAAGCTACCGCAAAAACACAGTACTCCGTACCATCCATCAGTGCCATGAGGTCTGCCATACCTTGTGCATCTACTACATCCAGTATTTCGTCGCTAAGTCCATTGCCTGTCGCGATGCCATAATTGACAACAGGCATATCTACATTGCCCATATCGTCGGTAAACATTCCGGTAGGCATACCGAATAGAGGTGTAAGATCCAATGGAATTTCGGGACAAACTGCTCCAATATCTGTCATTGTAGGTTCGCCCGAATCAATCGTACACATCGTACAGAGTGATTCATCTATAGTGAAGCAAGTGCCTGTTTCAGAAACATCTGCACAAAAATCAGCACCTGCCGTACCCAAGTCAATCGGTGTACCGTTGAGTGTAATTGTACCATTTTCAAAGAAATCAGTTGCCTCCTGTACCGTGAATGGTCCGAAAGCTGTATTGAGTCCATTGAAAAGAGTCGCTAAATCCATCGCTTGATTGGTGCAAAAATTTGCATCAAGTGAATCACCCAGACAATTTATACCACTACCCGGAGGCACACAAGTCGCATCACAAAGTACATCATTTGCATTTGCTAATGCTGCTTGCGAATAAGCGACAGAAAACACACATACCTGCTCACCATCAGCAACCAATCCATCAAAATCTGTCATACCTGCTGTATCTATTACGTTAAGTACGAGGTCGCTTGGTCCTGTGCCTGTGGTAATCCCGAAATTGACTACAGGGTTATCTACATTGCCCGCACTATCGGTAAATGTACCGGTTGGTGCGTCAAAGAGTGCTGTCAAGTCAACATTTGCTGTAGGACAAACCGCACCTCCATCAGCCATTGTTGGTTCACCTGCATCAATCATACATATTTCCATTGGGCAGGCTACCAATTCGTAGCAAATACCTACTGTGGTGGCATAACAAATATTACCAATTACTATACCCGCATCAGCATTAAGCCCGTCAATAAAATCAGTAGCTTGTTCTACGCTTGCGATATTTACCCCAAGCCCTTGTGCAAAATCAAATACACTCTGCAAATCAGTGACACCACCTGCCGCAATCAAAGTATCAACGGCAGCACAAGCTCCCGGTGCTAAACCTTCTATAGTTGACATAAGAGGACCATCACAAAGATCATCAACTGTATTGATGGTAGCATTGATAGCAGCTTGGTCATACGTAATAGCAGTCACACATACCGTATTGCCTTCGGTCAGTGTGCCGAGTGTCGGATCTATCATACCGTCGTCATTGATAGCCAAAATAGTGGTATCACCATTCGCATCAATGCTTTCAAGTACAAACTCTGTATTGGGGAGGCTTGAAATAGGGAGTGCAAAGGTAGGGGCATCGCTACCGTCGGTGCAAACGGTCGTTTGACCGGGTGCAGGGTCGGTAGTGCCCTCAATCGTAGATGCCGGATCGCAGACTCCGTCGTCCGATTCTTGTTGAGCCATGAGATGACCCACACTCAATAACAACAACAATAGAATAGTTGAGAATTTGGTATTCATAGTTTTCGTTTATGATTAATTAAGTTATGATTAAATAAAAATGTTTTGAGGAGAATTTTGGTAAAATAACTTATTTACAACAAAAGTAAGTAAACTTTTTTGCTTAGTATAGTTTATTTCAAATTTACCAATACATTTCACGTTTCACGTAAATACGATCAAGAAAAATGAATTTAAACAGAATTATATTCTGATTTTAGTTAAAAATAAGGTATAATTAAGAATTTTAAATATATTTAAAATATAAAATATTTGTTTTCATTCATTATAAATGAAAATAAATATCATTTTACGTGTTTTATTATATTTAAATCGAATTAAATTTTGCTCAATGCTTTTTGTGGCAATGATTTTAAAATATAATTTCGTTTAAATTTGACTTCCTTGATTTCCATTTACGCGAAATGTGAAATATATTTTCATTATTGTAAAATACAATAAGTACCGAGCCGTAATTATCTTTTCATCCCTTAGCTTGACTTTAGCCATTTTAGGTGCAGGGCATCGGCATCGTAAAGGTATTGTCAAACGGTGCCGGTGCCCTGCACCTAAAGTATCGGGGTGGTATTTTTTCCACAAACGGGGTCGGTACGCTGTGCCTTTTCTTTGCTATCGCACAAAAACAGCAACCGCAAAGAAAGTAAATAACTGATTATTAAGACATTGCAATTGCTCTGTTTCCCATCTAAAACCAAATCAAAAAATGGCTAAAGTCGAGTTTATTAAACAATGTATTTAGGAACGCGACAAAAGTAACTTTATAATTTGGCTGCTTCTTTTGCACTTATTTTCTTCCTCTTCCCTTACTATCATTTACGTAGTATTTGCGTAAATTAGATGACGAAAATTTGAAAGTTTTAATTTTTATTTAACATTAGTGAAAGAAATTAAATAAAATGTCCCATAATGCGAAGTATTTTTTTGTCTAAGAATTTTTTGAAAGCCGTATATAGCCTTAGCTACAGCCTGTCCCGAACCCCGATTCGGGATAAGGATTTCAAAGGATTCTTAGACGGAAAAAAGACGAGTATAATGGCACATCTTATTTAATTTCTTTCACTTAGGGATGAAAAAACAATAAACACTACATCTTCGCGTCGTTATTTTTTCTTTAGACGAACCAAATTCGACGCGAATACTCACTGTATTTAAAGAAAATTTGGTGAAGTATAAAGGAAAAAGAACAAGTCAAGTTTTACGTAGGTCTTAAATAAATCAGGTGAAATGAATAATAATTTGGGCGTATCCCCCTCCTTATCAGTCGGGGGTCGGGCTATCCGGCACTCTCTCCATTCCGCTATCGCTACATTTCGTTCAAACAACACCTCCTATCCCTTACGCGAGAAACGAGCAATCACGAAACTTATCAAAGAACCGTAAATCCTTAATTGCAAAGTAGCAAAGTCCAACGACTTACTGCAAAGGAACGAGGTTTCCAACTTGTATCACTTCCCATTAATATGTTGAAAACCACGCATGATACCACGCTGTGAATGTTCGATAAAATCGAGAATGTGGTCGCGTGCGTTGGAAGCTGTTTCGTGTGCGGTTATGTGGCGGACGGCTTGGGTAGTGTTGTGTCCTTTGACGAATAGGGTGCGGTAAATGTTTTGTATTTGATGAATAGTGGCTTGATCAAATCCACGGCGTTTGAGTCCGATAGAGTTGACGCCGACGTAAGAAAGTGGGTTTCGGGCGGCTTTGACATAGGGCGGCACATCTTTTCGTACCAATGAACCTCCGCCAACCATAGAGTGTGCGCCGATTCGGACAAATTGATGTACCGCAGTGAGCCCGCCGAGTATGGCGTATTCACCGATTTCGATGTGTCCTGCGAGGTTGACGCCGTTTGCTAAAATGCTGTGTTTTCCGATGAGGCAGTCGTGGGCAACATGTACGTATGCCATGAGCATGGCGCGATCGTCTATGATGGTTGAACTGCGTGCTTTTGTGCCTCGATTGAGGGTGCAGTATTCGCGGATGACGACATGGTTGCCGATTTCGAGGGTCGTTTGTTCGCCTTGAAATTTGAGGTCTTGTGGGATTGCGCCTAAGACTGCTCCGGGAAATATTTTGCAATTTTTCCCAACTCGCGTACCGTCCATAATCGATACATGCGCCGCAATCCAAGTTCCTGAATCTATCGTGACATTGCCTTCAATAGCGACAAATGGACCTATGCTGACGTCTTCGGCAATTTGTGCACTAGGATGTATATATGCTGATGGATGTACCATATATTAAGTTCGTTTAATAATTTGAGCGATCATTTCGCCTTCCGAAACAATTTTGTTACCGACATAAGCGGTACCTTGCATGTGTACGAGTCCGCGACGCACGGGACTGAGAAGTTCCATTTTGATAATGAGTGAATCGCCGGGTACAACAAGGTTTTTGAATTTTGCTTCCGAAATTTTGAGGAAATAAGTGTCCCAATTTTGTGGGTCGGGCAAGGTGCTCATGATGAGTATACCGCCTGTTTGTGCCATTGCTTCGAGCTGCAAGACGCCGGGCATGACAGGGTTTCCGGGAAAATGCCCCTGAAAAAAATGTTCGTTGAAGGTGATGCTTTTTACACCAACTACGTGTGTATCAGATAGTTCGATGATTTTATCAACGAATAAAAACGGATAACGATGCGGCAACAATGCACGAACGCCTTCGAGGTCGTATACTGGTGGTGCATCGACATCGTACTTGGGTTTGCCGCGTAGTTTGCGTTGGACTTTATAGAGTTTTTTGAGTTTTTTGGCAAATTGTACATTGACAGTATGCCCTGGTTTGGTGGCTACGATTTTACCTTTGATATGTTTGCCGACGAGTGCCATGTCACCTATCACGTCAAGGAGTTTGTGGCGGGCAGGTTCGTTGCTGAAGTGCAAATCTGTGGTGTTGAGGATGCCTTCTTGTTCTACTTTGATGCTAGGTTTGTTGAGTTTTTTTGCGAGGCGATCGAGGTCGTCTTGCTCCATGACTCTATCAACGATGACAATGGCATTGTCGAGGTCGCCGCCTTTGATAAGGTTGAGTGAGAGGAGTTTTTCTACTTCATGAAGAAAGACGAAAGTACGACAAGGTGCGATTTGTTTTTTATAGTCTTCAATGTTTTCAAGCGAAGCGTATTGCTGTCCCAATACGGGCGAATTGAAGTCAATCATCGTTGTTATCTGATAACTGTCGGCAGGCAGGGCGAGTAGCTCTGAGCCGGTCAATTCATCTTTGTAAGAAATAGGTTCTTCGATTTCAAAATAATCGCGCTTGGCATCTTGTTCTTTTATCCCGGCTTCTTCGATTGCCCGAATGATACGGACAGCACTTCCATCAAGTATGGGGGCTTCGGGTCCGTCGATTTCTACGAGTACGTTGTCGAGATTTGAGCCGATAAAAGCGGACAGGGTATGTTCGACGGTGCTGACCTGTGCATCGCCGTATTGTATGGTCGTACCGCGTTGGGTGGAGGTGACGGCGTCGGCGTTGGCATTGATGATGGGTTGTCCCTCCAAATCAATGCGCTTGAATTTGAACCCGTGATTGACAGGCGCAGGATGTAAGGTCATGCTGACTTTTTTGCCAGTATGCAAACCAATTCCACTGAGGCTGACCGATGCTTTGAGAGTGTGCTGATTCATGTAGACATATTGTTTTATTGCTGTACTGTCTTGTTGTTTTACTGTTGTTTTGTTATGTGAAAGAAATTAAATAAATTGTTTCATAATGCGCCGTAATTTTTTCTTCTAAAGAATTCAAAAAATCGTTGCATAGCATCGCTACGGAACTATTTTTTGTGTTTTTTAGAGGGAAAAAGAACAAGTATAATGGGACAAGTTATTTATTTTCTTTCACTAAAGAGGTTTTTTGCTTCGCAAAAACCATTGTAGTAGTACGGTAATAAACGAATATAATAAAACAGTAAAGCAATTAAAAGCAAAGATAGGTATTTTTTTGAGCGTTTTGAGTGTAAGTATCAGGAACAAAATAAATGTATATTCTTGACTTGTTCTTTTTCCTTTATACTTCACCAAATTTTTCTTAAATACAGTGAGTATTCACATCAAATTTGGTTCGTTTAAAGAAAAAATAACGACGCGAAGAATATATATTTATTCTCTTCCTCTTCCCTTATTTAAATAGTTTTTGATATTGTAAAGCAAAAAGTTGTTCCATTGGGTTTTTTGACATACCATATTCGACCTCCGTGCATATTTATTGTTCTCCTGCATATAGATAAACCAATTCCATTTCCTGCAAATTTGCGCCTATTATTTAGTCTTTTAAATGGTGCAAATATATAATCTTCGTCATCGCTATCAATCCCAATGCCATTGTCCGAGACTGTAAAATGCCATTCGTTTTGTTTGTCCTCAAAGTCTATTTCAATGCTTGGAACTTCTGATTGATTGAACTTTATGCCGTTAGTAATTAAGTCGTGAAACACCATTTTTATTCTTTCGGGTTGGCAGATTACTTTTTGATTTGGAAGGTCGATAGCTACTTCGGCTTGCGTATTTTGTATCAATGAAGCCAAGTCTTTTAATGTTTCTTTTAATAATAATTCGATATCTACTTCTTCTAATACTTTAGATGAATCTATTTTAGAATATGATAAGATTTGGTTGGTTATTGTTGACATTCTTTGAGCGGATTCTTTTATATGTTCCAAATATTCTTTCCCATTTTCATCTAAAATTTCTTTATATTTTCTGTCAAACAATCCAACGAAGCTCGAAATTGTTCTTAGAGGTTCTTGCATATCATGGGATGTAGCATAGGTAAATTGCTCTAAGTCGGTATTTATTATTTCTAATTTTGAGTTTAGGTCTCGAAGGTTTTCATTGCCTTCTATGAGTTTCAATTCCATCATTTTCCTTTGGGTAATATCTTCGTAGGTTCCCATGATCCCTATGATTTGGTTTTCATCGTCGCACAATGGAATTTTACTGGTTCTCAACCACTTAGTCTCGTTATTTATGGTTTGTGATTCTTCAAAATTTATTTCGGCTTGCCCCGACTCCATTACGATTTTATCTACTTTTCGATAATAATCAGAATCTTCTTTAGTCCATGCAAGGTCGTAATCACTTTTGCCTATTATTTCATGGGGGGAATTTAAGCCGGCTGATTCTGCAAATTTTTTATTACAACCTAGATAGATACCATCTCTATCCTTCCAAAAAACATAAGAGGGAATATTGTCCAATACCAATTGGAGGAGATTGCCTCTTTTGAGTAATTTTATGTTCATTTTTCAATAATTCTTTATGCAAGCTATACAAGGATTTTCATAACGCAGAAAAAGGGAAAAAGAAAAAGTCAAAATCTGCATTTATTGAAACCCTGTTCCTTATATGAAATAGAGCAAAAAAACATTCATTTTAATCATCATATATGATGGCATAAAAAGGAGAAAAGAAGCCGTCCAAATCGTAAAGTTATTATTTACTCGTTAGGGAAGACGAAAAAAATAATCTACCCGTCTGAATCGTTCTTTTTCTCACATGTTTCACTAAATCTTCCTTACGTAGCTCGGCTATGCGCGTCAAATTTAGCCAAACATATGAAAAAAATAACTTCTTCATTTGGGGTATTCTACTGAACAAAAATTTTATTTAAACTGTATTTTATTGATTATTAGTTATTTATGACGGAATTTAAAGAGAAAGCACTAACTATCTCCCCCTCCAAAGGGGGAGATAGTTCGCGTTCTAATTTCGCAGGTAACATATTTATTTGATAATAAGTCAAATACAAATTATAAAAAATCATTGTTCAGTAGAATGCATTTGGGGTAGATTATTTTCTTCCTCTTCCCTTACTTAGATATAAATACGGACATTGAATACCAATATACTCGCGAAGTTAAAACCCAAAACAATTCAACAATCACCTCACTCGCTTCTTCAATTCTCCGTCTAGTTGTGTCTTGGTAAAATTTGCATTGAGCCAACCGTCTTCCATTTCTGCGTCGTATTTTTCATAGAATTTAATGGCAATATCGTTCCAATCCAAAACCTGCCATTTCATGCGATTCGCACCCATACGACGGGCTTCTTCTATGACTTCTTCAAATATCAATTCGCCGACGCCCTTCCTGCGATAGCTTTGGGTCACCACGAAATCTTCCAAATACAACATCCGCCCTTTCCATGTCGAATATGCCGGATAATACACCGCCGTACCCACGATTTCACCACCTACTTCCGCCACGAGCGACCTGAAAAAACCTGCTTCAAAATCCTTTTTGTAATCTGTCAAAGAAGCTGTTACCGCTTCGGGTTCTTTTTCGTAGACCGCCAATTCCATGATCAGTGCGTACACTGCCGCAAGGTCTTTTTTTTCCGTTTTTCTAATACTTATCATAGTTTTGGTTAAGAGCATGTCTAAATTTTTTCAAACTGATAATCAATCCGATAGCTATCGGGATGGTTTTTGTGAAGCATCAAAGAAAGAGTTTATAGAGATAAATGATTGATTTGATGTGAAGTCAAGTTCACAAGATATTGGCTTTCAGGCAAAAAAAATTTAAACATGCTTTTAATTCTACATTAAGACTCTTGATTTACTGACCTTCAGAGAGTTATATCAGTGCGATTTAAATGTTATTTTTTAATAATAAGACGACTACAAAAACTAACCAATTCGTACGGTGTGTGTGTTAAATTTAAATTATTTAAATGCATTTATTTTCCATTTAAATGAAATCACTAATACACACATAAATAACTGATAATCAAGTTATTTTAGAGTCTTAATGTAGAACTACCCACTCGAATTAATTAGAAAACGCCTTTTCATACACCGCAACATTTCCCCGATTATCTTCCACCACCAATTTTAACTGATGCTTTCCCCTCGGAATTTTGCCATCAAACTTATGCGTAAGTTGGTTATTTTTTTCATCATATTCCATCAATATCCAACGCCCATCCACCGTAGCCCGATAAGTTTTTATACCCGTAAAATCATCGTCAATCTTAAAAACCATACGATAATTTTTGCCCATCGTCTTAGCGATTTTGGAAACCTTAATGGTCGGTGCGATAGTATCTAACATGATAGTCATATTGCCCAATTCGCGGGCATTGGCTTTCAGCAAATCACCCTCCCAGCGATTGCCCGAAAGTGCCTGTTCCTCCATCCCTTCCGGGCAAAATGCGATGACCGCTTTTTCACGCAAATGCTCCGGCAAACCTACCGGACGAATACCTACCGTAAAATATTTGTGCATCGGAATTGTCTTATCTCCTAAATGGTAGACAGGCGAATACGTATCACCCGATTCTTCATAACTCACTTGGTAATTCAAATATAAATCCTCATAAAATGTCCCTTCCGGAAAATCAACTTCAAAATTACCATTCAGAATCATATTTTGCTGATTATGCGGTAAAATATAATTATAATTTTGTGAAATATCCGCTACTTGCACCTCATCCCGTCGAATATAAAACCAAAATTTGGAGCTATTGCCATAAGTATCTTTGACGATGTATTCTATCTTTTTAGCACGATTTTTTTCCAATGCAATCACGCCTCTATCCACTACATTCTCATAAATAGATAATTCATTTCCGGGTAAAATAAAAGAACGATTGAAATAGCTGCGATTGGTCAATCGCTCCTTATAATCGCAGTGGGCGTTGATATAGCGCGATTCATCAAAAGAAATTTCATCCATCCGAAAACTATAATGTAGCGAATCATCGACCCGCATTTCCATCGAATAAATACCATTCCAATTCGATACGCCATCCATAAAATCAAAGGCTTTGAGTGCCAAACCCACGCGCCACGCACCCACACGCAGCGTATCGCCGCCTACATAATAGCCATTTTGACCTTTCTTTAAGTTATATTTTTTGCTGTCTATTTCTCGTAATTCGGGCGTCAGCGAATAGATTTTTAATTGAGTGATGCGCGGTGCGGTTTTATCCTTTATTTTTAATCCAAAAAGTAGCGGATTGATAGCTTTTTCGGTCTTAGTATCGCGCATTTCGAAATGCAAATGCGTACCAAATGACCGCCCCGAAGTTCCCATATAACCAATCAATTCGCCTTTTTTTACTGGAATTTCGCCAGCAGTAGGATATAAATCTACGCGAAATTGTTCCTGTTCGTATTGGCGTCTTTTGACGTATCGCGCAATCGTATCATTATAACGAAAAAGGTGGGCATAGACTGAAGTATAGCCATTCGGATGGTCGATATAGACGACATTTCCGTAGCTATTCGGCAAGGCTTTTACACGCGAAACGTAACCATCCGCTACGGCGTAGAGGTTGTCGCCGACGCCTTTGAGTGGCTTGATGTCGATGCCCGCATGAAAATGATTGGGGCGCAACTCGCCGAAAGTACCGGAGAGCTTCATCTCATACCCGACAGGCGAACGAAAGTAGTCTTGCGGATAGGTATTTTGTTGGGTGAAAGTAAAAGCAGCACCTAAAACGATGACTGCCAAAACGATGTATTTTATTGCCTTATTCATTTGGCGCAAATATAGAAAAAAACGTGCCGTAATGGGTAGGGAATGAATAGATGAGTAAATAGACTTTATTCCAAAATAATTTGTAAGCAGCTAAATTGTCTTTTTCCGCTACTCTTCATCTATTTCTCGTCCCGTACCGCAGGGTATGCGACTCGAAATGAGCTTCGATTAGCGAAAAAATCCTAATTTCCATGCAATACAACTTATTTTGGAATAAAGTCTAATGATAAGATGAGTAAATATTCTCATTTTTTGACAAGTATTTACTTGCTTTTTTGGCAAAAAAATAATAATTTGCTAAAAAATAAATGTAATGAAAACAACTGATGATAAGTCTTTGCAAGCAATTTTAGTTAAAGAAAATGGTCTTACATTCGTAAAACATGTTGATGATAACGGAGATGAAGCAGAAGCAGATATGGACGTAGATATTAATGAAATTTTACAAGAAGTTAGAAATGAACGGATAGATAAAATCATAGCATCTTTGCAATTGCCTAATGCTTCATCGCAAATCTAATTTCGAATGTTTTGAGTCTAATTCGCCTTATCGAAAATAAAAATAATTAAAATGACTTGACTTCAAGTCATTTTTTACCTAATTTTGACTTGAATACAAGTCAAAATGGAGCAATTAATTCAATATCAAGCCAATTTACTCAAAAGCATCAACAAAGATTTTACGCGATACGCCTATTCAAAACTGCCTTGGCAATCGAGATTTTTGGGTATCAAGGGCTTTCGTGGCGTGGGGAAAACGACAATGCTTTTACAGTATTTAAAATACGAATTAAAGGACTTGTCAGCGCATCTCTACGTTACTTTAGACCATCCTTATTTTTACCAACACAGTTTGTATGAATTAGCGGAGCAGTTTTATCAATTAGGTGGAAAAACCTTGTTGGTAGATGAAGTGCATAAACTACCAGATTGGTCCAGACAGATAAAAATCGTTTATGACGGCTACCCTGACTTACAGCTTATTTTTACGTCGTCTTCGGCTTTGGATATTCTGAAAGGAGAGTCCGATTTGAGTCGAAGAGTACTGACTTATGAATTAGGCGGATTGTCTTTCAGGGAATATATTTCATTCGTACATGGCATAGATTTGCCGGTCTATTCCTTAACTGAAATTACGAAAAACCACCTACAAATTGCCTCCGAAATTGCTGCAAAAGTAAGACCTATTGCCTTGTTTAAAAGCTACCTCCAAACTGGTTATTATCCTTATGGACAAGCCGAACCAAAAGAATTTTTCCAAAAAAGATTATTGCAAGCATTGGAAGTCGTTTTACAATCAGACATCAATTATATTTATGGATATACCTCCGAAAACACCGCTAAAATTAAAAAATTATTGAGCGTAATATCTGAATCACCCCCTTTTACCATCAATATTGCGGCGGTAGCAGACAAGCTGGGTATTGGCAGAAGCACAGTTTCCAATTATTTGTACGCACTACACGATGCAGGTATTCTTCGTTTTTTAAATAGAAAAGGAAAAGGTGTCGCAAGGTTACAAAAACCGGATAAAATTTACTTGGACAACACTAATTTATCCTTAGTTCTTCAAGCCAATATTGACACCGGAACACAAAGAGAAACAGTCGCCTTAAACCAACTACAACATGCAGGTTATAGTACTGCCTTGCCTGCAAAAGGCGATATTTTCATCGAAGAAGAAAACCTAACTATCGAAATCGGAGGAAAAAATAAAACTGCCAAACAGATACAAGGCGTACCGAATAGCTACATCTTTGCGGATGATATAGAAATTGGTTTTGGGCAAAAAATCCCCTTATACCTATTAGGTTTTTTGTATTAGACAACACAGTTAAAAATCCGTTGACTCTTCTTTCAACAACTCCGGAAATTTCTTCTGAAAACGCTTCAAACGCGGAACAGAGACACCTCGCACATAAGGATTATTCGGATTCAGACGTTCATAATCTTGGTGATAATCTTCGGCAGGATAAAATTTTTCCAAAGAAACTATCTCCGTCGCTATCGGCTTATCATACTCGCCCGAAGCGGCTAATGCAGCCTTTGCAGCCTCTGCGATTTTTTTCTCCTCCTCATTCTGATAAAAAATAATAGAACGATACTGTGACCCAAAATCGGGGCGTTGACCGTTTACCGTAGTCGGGTCTTGCGAACCATAATATACATCCACAAGCGTCGCAAAACTCACCACTTCGGGGTCATAATAAACGGCGACTGTCTCGGAATGTCCTGTCGTGCCTGTGCCGATGAGTCGATAAGTAGGGTTGGGGTGCTTGCCGCCTGCGTAACCCGAAACCGCTTCTTGTACGCCGCGCACGCTTTCATAAACGGCTTCGACACACCAAAAACAACCACTGGCAAAATAGGCTTTCGCGTATTTTTCTAATTCGGATGGCGTTTTTTGAACGACCTGAACAGCTTGTGAATCAAGGGATTCGGCATTAGAAGATTCATTGGTCAGACCGCAGGAAGCGAATATCATTAACAAGGAAAATAACAGCGTATATTTCATGAGTAAGTTTAAGTTTCGACTCGCACAGGCAACTTCAGTCGCCATGTTGCAAATAACAATCGTGAAACATGGCGAGTGAATTCGCCTATACGAGTTCATTTCAATTCAGGTTATTTTAAACGAAATATGAAAGGGATTTTTAAAATAAATGAATCACGAATTGCGATACTGTTTAAAAACGAATGAATGAGCTATTTGTTTTCACAAAAAAAATACATTACCCTATATGTCATTTTGCTGACACGACAATTTTGATTAAAAAAAATATTTCCATAACTTACGTGAAAATGAGTTGACGAATAACGAATAACGAATAACGAACAACGAATAACGAACAACGAACAACGAACAACGAATAACGAACAACGAATAACGGATAACGAATAACGGATAACGAATAACGGATAACGGATAACGAATAACGGATAACGAATAACGAATAACGAATAACGAATAACGGATAACGAATAACGGATAACGAATAACGAATAACGGATAACGGATAACGAATAACGGATAACGAATAACGGATAACGAATAACGGATAACGGATAACGGATAACGAATAACGAATAACGAATAACGAATAACGAATAACGAATAACGAATAACGAATAACGAATAAACGAATCACGAAACAATGTCAAAAACAGCCACTAAATCCCTTCCGACTGCCCGTTTTAAAGGGCGTTTTTCCGATTTGCGTACCTTTCGCGCCTATCCGCCTGTGTATATGCGTAGGTGCAAAGAAAAATTTGGAGATACTTTTGAGTTAGATTTGATTTTTCGAAAAGCAATGGTGACTTCTAACCCTCAAGTGATTCGGCATGTCTTGCAGACGAATAATAAAAACTACATAAAAGACCTTTCCTATCGGCAATTAAAACTTGCACTCGGCAATGGCTTATTGACGAATGAAGGCGAACCATGGATGAGCCAACGCAGATTGGCGCAACCTGCTTTTTACAAAAAACGACTGGAGGGCTTGTTTGATACCATGGTCGATGCTACGGAAAACTTCCTCAATGGATTTGGAAAGCATCAAGGCAGCAACACCTCCATCAATATCACCAGCGAAATGAATACCGTAGCTTCCGACGTGGCACTCGACACTCTACTCGGCGGCAATCGTTATGGTGAAAACCTTGATATTGAGGAGTCTATTAGTAGCGCACAACGCTATATTGTAAGTCGAATACGTTATCCATTGGCAACGCCCTTGTCGTATATTAATGGGAAATACAAGAAATTTAAATATGATTTGAACCGATTTAATGACGCCATTTATGGCGTCATCAATGATTATCGTGAAAATGGCGGTGATGATAATCACCTACTCTCCATGCTGCTCGAAGCGCGCGACGAAGATACGGGCGAGCAGATGTCTGACAAACAACTTCGCGATGAGTTGATTACGATTTATGTAGCCGGACACGAAACTTCCGCCAATGCGCTCTCTTGGACTTGGTATCTATTGACCCGACATCCAGAAATGTACCAACGATTAAAGGATGAAATACGCAGCACGCTCGGCAATCGCCGCCCAACATTGGCAGATTTGCGAGCTTTACCCTATTCGCGTCAGGTGATGGAGGAGGCGATGCGACTTTATCCGCCTGTATGGATTACGGGGCGCGAAGCCCTAAACGAGGATAAAGCTGCCGGGTTTTCGATTAAAAAAGGAGGGCTGGTTTTTGTTTCTATTTCCAACCTACACCGCGACGAAAGGTATTGGGAAAATCCCGATCAGTTTGACCCCAGCCGCTTTGAGCCTGCGCACGTAAAGGCAAGACAAAGAGGGGTTTATATTCCTTTTGGTCTGGGTCCGAGGATGTGTATTGGCAATAATTTCGCGCTGATGGAAATCCAACTGATTATCATGATGATCACACAACGCTTTGATTTTGAATTAGATAAACACCATTCCGTAGAGCCGGAAGCTTTGATTACATTACGCCCGAAACATGGTGTAAAGGTCTTTGTAAAGTAAGTAGCATGAGCGTAAAATATGGTTCTTTGACAAATCCAATGGTCAGTATATTAGTTAGGGCGTGTCCCCCTCCTTATCAGTCGGGGGTCGGGCTATCCGGCACTCTCTCCATTCCGCTATCGCTACATTACGTTCAAACAACACCTCCTATCCCTCACGCAAAAAAGACAAACCAACAGACGAAAAACGAATAAAGTCTACTACATCTTGGCTTGTTCTCACTACTTAGAGAAGACTAAAAAATAATCTACCCGTCTGAATTGTTCTTTTTCTTATATGTGTCACTAAATTTTCCTTAGTGAAAGAAAATAACTTCTTCATTCGGGGTAGATTATTTTCTTCCTCTTCCCTAACCCCTTATCTGCGTCAAATTTGGCTCGTATAAAGGAAAAAGAACAAGTCGAGAACATACATTTATTTTGTTCCTGATACTTATCTCTTCCCCTATCAATACATTTATCAAAGAACCATTTTTATTTAACAAAACAAATTACTACATTTAATTTCTTTCACTAACTTTGTTCTACTAAAAAACAATTTTATTTAAACTGTATTTTATTGATTATTAGTTATTTATGACGAAATTTAAAGAGAAAGCACGAACTATCTCCCCCTTTGGAGGGGGTTGGGGGGAGGAAAAACAGCCGGAAATCCTCCCCCCAGCCCCCTCCAAAGCAGGGGTGATTGGTTCTGAATTTCGCACAAATTTTATTTTGTTTGATAGCCCCGAAGGGGTGAACTTCACTAACTTGGGGTGTCAGCCCCAAGATAGAAATTCGAGGTATCACTTAGCCCTGAAAGGG
>Ga0209185_1001628_pt1 | contig 18529 bp, 17 predicted proteins | sample SidtaG_2_FD_187425 | JGI IMG/M metagenome (GOLD analysis project Ga0209185, IMG submission 187425) | Marine algal microbial communities from Sidmouth, United Kingdom - Sidmouth_Asex2 metaG (SPAdes) (version 2) | ecosystem: Host-associated > Algae > Red algae > Unclassified | place: Sidmouth... | reverse complement strand
ATAGATTAGTCAATAACAAAGACCCAGCGATAACTCCTGCCGTCAGACTCCTACCACCTAAGAAGTAGCCCTCCGAAGTTTCTTTAGTCTTACCACTTAGATAATATGTAACTAATGCAACTGCAGCTGTACATAGAAGAAATATGAAAAACGCCATTGATTTCGATTGTTTTGATATTCTTTTGATTAGTCTAACCTGAAGACTGATTAAAAAACCGTTACAATTTACTAAAATTATGCAGCAAGCGTAGCTAATACGGAATTATTGTAAAAACTACACCAACCAAACATAATTAACCTAAGATATAGAGGAAGATTGTTGTTATTAGAATTATGTTATCCACCAAAACCAGATACTATAGAATCTAAGCTGTGAATATCATGTTAATAATACGCTAAGTATAGTCTATAATTGTAGAATCACAATCACTTTGACGAAATTAAAGCAAGATTAATGAGTGATAGAATTTTACCACATAATTTATCAGTCGTAATCCTCGTTTTTAATTCATTCAATCAATAAAAAACATAATCAATGAGAAGTTTATTCCTTAAAAGTTTTCTAATTATTCTTACATGCATATTTACTGTCGACAGCTATACAGCACAATCAGACGATGATATGCAAGGTCCAGTTACAACGATGGAATTCAAAGCAACAGAGTTTAACTTTGGAAATATAATCGAAGGAGAGAAGATTCAGAATGTATTCGAATTTACTAATACCGGTGATGAACCCTTAATTATTATTAATGCCAAAGGATCATGCGGATGCACCGTACCAAGATTCCCAAGAGAACCAATTATGCCAGGTGAGACAGCTAACTTATTAGTACAATTTGATTCTAAAAACAAAGGTAAAGTCGGTGGAGCCCTACAAGCTAAAAGAGTAACCATCTCTGCCAATACAGATCCTGTCAGTACATACTTGACTATAAAAGGTACAGTCGATAAGAAAAGTAAAAGTAATGAAGGTCAGATCGGATCAGATAATTTTGATATTGATGCCGATGACATTATCTTATTCCCCAACCCTGCAGATCAACAATTATCTATCAACCTCGAAGCATACCAAGGTAAAAGTGCAATCATAGAGATATATGATACTAAAGGAAGTCTAATAAGTACAGATAATATTAACGAAATAAGTTCTAAGCCTGTAATTATCAACTCTGGTAATTTCGACAATGGACTCTACACAGCTTCTATTAAGATCGACGGCAAAAACAGAATTGCGAAGCAATTCTATGTGACGCATGGTGGCGAGTAATTCGTACTCCTAATACTACAAAATAATTTCATTAATGAACCTCACAATTGTGGGGTTCTTTTTTTACTTAGTCATGAGGTAAACAAACAATTAGGAGGCTATAATTCTACGACAAAGCAGGTGATATCTTTCTTTTAAACTATAAAATATAGAAATATAGTATTTTAGATTAATAAATAATTATACATTGTTTTTGCTAAAAATCGCTGATGAACTCCACTAACTATTTCTTATCATTTATAGATATAAAATTAATTACACCCCTTCTTTTAAAATTTCTTGTAATTATAATTTTTATCACATCATTTTTTATCACTCATGGGCTCAGCCAAGAAATTCCAAATAATCTCTACAAAAATGCCAATGCCATCATTCTTAATGAGTCAAAAAGTATCGAATATGCTAAATATGACAAATATGTAATGAATTATACCAGAAAAATCAAAATCCTAAATAAGAAAGCTGATCATTTCCAATCCATCTATATCCATTATAAAAAAGGAAGCGAAAAAATTAATGATCTTACTATCAAAGTATTCAATGATCAAGAAGAAATAATAAAAAAAGTAAAATCATCAGAGATCGACGATAATGCATCAGGTGATGGCTATTCCATCATTAGCGACTATAGGATAAAACGATGGAATTACAATACGTTAAAGTATCCTATTACCATAGAATATAGTTATCAAAAAGAATCTAAGAACACGTTAAGTCTTCCTCATTGGCATCCTATTCCATACTATAATGTATCTGTTTTATGTAGTACTTACAACATCATTAGTACACTACCCTTAAGAAACAATCAACATCAGTTTGAACAATACAATATTGAAAAAATTGGAGAATTAGATTACAAAATGGCTTACCAGACAGCTGTCAAATCAGAATCTTACAGCCCGAGCCTTTCAGAGATTGTTCCTACTCTTTATATAATTCCAATTAAGTTTTCTTTTGAGGATATATATGGAGAGTTCAGAACATGGAATGAATATGGTCAATGGATTCATAAAAGCTTCTTATCTGATAAAAAACTAACAAGTACAGAATCAATCAAATCAGATGTAGGTGCAAATATTGTAGCGGAGGATAATAAAGAGTATATAAGTCGCAAAATCTATAAGTATCTGCAGAAGCATACAAGATACGTAAGTGTATCATTAGATGAGGGAGGACTTAGTCCTATGCTTCCTAATAAGGTACATGATGTTGGCTATGGTGATTGCAAAGCACTATCATTCTATATGAAATCTTTGCTTGAGCTATACAACATAAAATCTAACTATGTAGAAATCGCCGCAGAGTCAGATTATTGCCTTAGTTTGAATAAAGACTTCCCAAGCCCATATCCTGGCAATCATATTATTCTTAATATTCCTATCGACAAAGATACATTCTGGGTAGACTGCACATCTAATAATAATCCATTTAACTTTTTGGGTTCATTTACTGATAATAGATTAGCGCTCGAAATAAATGATAATGGTGGGAATCTGGTATATACCCCAAAATATGAAATGACATTTAACAGATCTGATGATACTATTGTTATAAATATAATAAACCAAGAAAAATTAATAACGAAAATAAATAAAAACTCTTACGGATTGCAAATAGAACAAGACCTAAATGATGCTAATCTATCTTTAGAAAAAATCGAAAAACACCTCAAAGAAAACGTGCATAAAAAACTACCAATAGATTTAATAGCAGATATTAATATAGACGTTGATAATGAGAAGATGAGCAGTAATAGAGATTATATCATTGAATCAAGAAATTACTTAGAAACAGCGATTGAATACACTTTCATTCCCACTAATACCTTATCATTAGAGATACCTAAGCTACCTAAAGATTCCAAGCGAGATCATAAGATCCTATTTCCACGATCTTATTCTACAACTCATACCTACATTATTAATTTACCTGAAACTGCTGATCTTATTAACTTCGAAGAAATAGAAAACGTTAGTAATTACGGATATTACAAATACGAACTTGTTAAAAATGAATCGAAACAAATTATTATTAGAAAGACTTTCAACTTAATTGAAGGGCTTTACGATGCTCAAGAATATAATCAGATCAAAGTTTTCTTTGACAAATGCTTAAAGTCAGAATTAAAACCATTAACGACTAAAAAGATATGAAATACTTTCTATCGCTTTGTCTATTTCTAATAGTAAGTACACCCCTTACATCACAGAAGATAGGAGAGATATCGGAGCGACTACTCCAGCAAACTGAGTATCCAAAAGATAGCTCTGCAAATGCTGCTTATATACAGCAAAGCGTAAAGATAAGCTATAACTTCGATAGCAAAAACGGTACGAGATTGGAAATGGAATACTATTATAAGATAAAAGTATATAGAGAATCTGGCGAGGACTACGGTAAGTTTTCCCTCCCACTTTATAGAGATGGAGCTGACAAAGAAAAAATTTATTCAATAAAAGGTGTAACAAGTAATTATTCAAATGGGAAAATTGTAAAAACAAAGCTTGAAAAGGGTGATATCTATACCGAGGATACATCTGAAAATTGGAGGAAGATAATTTTTGCAATGCCTGAAGTCAGAAGTGGTTCTGTCATAGAAGTAAAATATAAGAAGACTTCACCTTACATATATAGTATACCTAAATGGTACTTCCAGCATCCTATACCTACAGTAGAGTCAAATTACTCTATAGATGTGCCATCATATTTCATATTGACACCTATTCCATCAGGTAGCCATCCAATTTCGAAAGCATCTAAAGCTTTAAATGGATCACAACATGATGAGATGAATTATACTCTGACTGGTAAAGATATACCAGCTATTAAAGAAGATAAATATGTTCTGAACATCGATGATTACAGAGCAAGTATGAAATATGAATTACATAGCATCCAATACCCAGACGGACGCAGTAAAAAATTATCTTCTGACTGGAAAGATATTGCAACCCAATTAAATGATTCAAAATTTTTTGGAGACCAAATCGACAAAAATTTTAAAGAAATAAATTCTATTATAGAACAAGCTAATTCTATGGAGCTTGATGAAAAACTACTTTTCATTTATAATTACGTCCGCGATAACTATACCTGGAATAAACGATATGGGAGAAACTCCTACAATGGACTATCTAAATTTATAAAGGAAAAAAATGGAAGCAGTGGTGACTTCAATTTACTACTTCAGAATATGCTTAAGAAATGCGATATTGAGAGCTATCCCTTAGTTATGAAATCAAGAAGTGCCGGTATTCTAAATACTCAATTTCCAACCCTGACTGAATTAGATTATGTTATTGTTTACGTACCTTTAGAAGTTGGATGTCTCCTATTAGATGCTAGTTCCAAATTTAGCCCAATGGGAGAGCTCCCTACGAGAGCAATAAACCTATATGGTGTAATTATTAAAAAAGGGGATGCGGAAATTTTAGAAATAGAAAATCCAAATCTGTACAAAATTCAGACAGTATCGGAATATACTTATGATCCAAAGAATAATCAATTAAAAGGAACAAGCAATAGGAAGCGAATCGGTACGTCTTCTACTAAATTTATGTATGATGCAGAAGATAGCAAAGAAGTAAATCAAGAATCATCAACTAATGACAACGAAGAAAGCCAAGAAGATGATATAGAAAGCTTCAACTTAGATAACACATATGAAGTCACAGAGTTAAAAAACTTTAATGACACATATAAGCCTATTAGACTTGCATATGACGAGGTACTTAACACATGCTCTAAAAAAGTAGGTGATAATATTTTCATAGATGCCACATTGGATTTTGGACTTAAGAAGAACCCATTTAATGAAAAATTTAGAGAATTCCCTGTATTTTATAATTCCAAAATATATAGTCAGACTATTGCTAGTATTGAGATTCCAGAAGGATATGCTATCGAAAGTCTACCTAAAGCCTTGAATCTTATTCTACCAGAAAAAGCTGCAAAATTCAACTATGAAGTGATTCAAATGGAAAATAAAATCGTCATTAAATACTTATTCCAAGTGAATGAAACTGTTCACGCTTCGTTGGCTTATGAAGCGTTAAAAAAACTTTACGATATAATGTATGACTTGTCTAAAGAAAAAATCGTTTTGAAAAAATTGTAATACAATAAAGAAGCTGATATAAATATGGACTTCCCTACAATAATCAAAAAACCAAAAGTTAACATCTCACCTGAGGTACTCCAAGAACTGAAGACTCAAGTCCATGAACAAGGACAAGTCGTCATCCATTGCATACAAGAGATAGAAGCTCCTACACTCATAAGAATATGGCCGACCACTCATCTATATGATCAGCATTCGGCCCATAAGTCTGACTTAGTCCATGCTGTTAATATCACTTACTTTCCGCAATGGAAGGCTATAGATTCTGGGGAGAATTCATTTACGCTAATATTTTCTGGACTGCCTAAGTCATGTATCGTTTTTGATCTTATAGAGCATTGTGACAATGAGAGTGGAGCATTCAAAGTTCTAAGTATAACGAGGACAAATTCTGATGTCTATTTTGTACGGATATAAAAAAAAGGAAGACTTCAATTATTGAAATCTTCCTTTATATGCCTCGTAATGTAATTACAAGAAAAAGGGTTCATTGTAACTTTACAAACAGCAATACTGATTATTGACTATTGATTATTTTTGGGGGATCTAAAATTAGATCGTTTTCAAAGTGTCATTGGGATCAATTAGGGATAGAAGAATATTGGCTTTACATTTCCTCTATTATCTTATTTAGAATGCTACACCTACTGACATAGACAGTCTGTTAGCACTTTTAGTATATCTGAAGTTATCGTAACCGAGAGAAAAACCATCAACGATACTTGTAAACTTGTTGACATATCTCATATCGAAATGAAATATACCAAGGTTATAACCTATCATACCTTGAAATCCAAAATCCATAGACTTAGATGTATCTCTATAATCATCCATAGTTCCTAACTCTGAATTATGATCTATTCTTACGTCCATGACTGGACCTAATCCAAACTTGAAGTTTTTGAAATTAGCGCCTGCTGTAAATGGAATCTCAAGAAAGTAATAAGTCTCTCTATAGACTGATGGATTGTCATTATTGTCCTTGTATCCATTAAGGAAAAAATCTGAACCATAAGTCGTAGCAAGGCATTCTGCTTGCAAGAACACTGGCCCTAAGTCCTTAGCTGCCATAAATCCAATCGAAGTAACAGCAGTACTTCCCATATATTGCAGGTCATATACAATGAAGTCACTCTGTGGGATGACCTCTATGGCAGCACTTTTTTGTACTACAGTTCCGTAGGCCACTTTTGGCCCAAAAGTCCATTGAGCACTTAGCGAAAAGCTAAATAAAAAACACCCAATGCAAAAAATTAAATTTTTCATTTTTATCTATCTTAAAATATAATCTGGTTAGTGAAATTTTCACTTTAAATATTTATTCTCAGTAGATAGACAGTATCCCCCCTCATTACACTAACTTTGGAGTCCAGTTATGAATCAAATGTCAGCCAATTATCACTTTTCTTAACATTTCGGTAATTTGATACGTCGACAATGCATAATTATTGGCATTTATACTTTGTCTTCTGTTTTTAATTACTAACAAAATGTATATCTTTGCGCTTCTTAATTAAAATCATTATGTCAAGAGTTTGTCAGTTAACGGGTAAGAGACCAATCACAGGTAACAATGTGTCTCACTCTAAGCGTAGAACAAAGAGAAGGTTTCTACCTAATTTAATCACCAAGAAATTCTATATCCCTGAGATAGATAAGACTGTAAGTCTTAAGATCGCTACTTCAGCATTGAGAACTATCAACAAGTTGGGAGTTTTCGAATACCTGAAAAGACAGGAGAAAGCAGGTTTCGATATAGGTATAGAACTTAAAAAATAATCTAAGATGGCTAAGAAGTCTAAAGGAAATAGAATCCAAGTTATATTAGAATGTACTGAGCATAAGACTACTGGTCAGCCTGGCACTTCAAGATATGTAACACAAAAGAATAGAAAGAATACTCCTGACAGAATGGAGCTTAAGAAATTCAACCCTATTCTAAAGAAATATACTGTTCACAAAGAAATTAAATAAACATGGCTAAAGTCAGTAAGAATGCCAGAGTTGCTCAGAGAGCAGCAAATGCTGGTTCAGGAAGAGATTTTGTAAAAGTTGTAAAAAGTATGAAAGATCCTGTTACAGGGAAATATACTTACAAAGAACTTATGATCCACAAGGATAAAGTAAAAGAATTCTTTGCTGCTAACAAGTAAGTGAAGTTTCATAAGATTTAATAATTATTTAAAAGGCAAGGTATTCTACTTTGCCTTTTTCTATATCAATACCCGTATGAGTATCTTCAAGAAGTACTTCACCAAAGAGAAAGAGCAAGATCTTAATAAAGGCCTTGAAAAGACTAAGAAAAATTTCTTTGGTAAAATCGCCACTGCTGTAGCTGGTAAGTCAAGTATCGACGAGTCATTTCTTGACGAATTAGAAGGTATACTCATTGCATCAGATGTAGGACTCGAGACCACTGTTAAGATCATTGACAAATTAGAAGCTAAAGTTTCAGAAGTCAAATACCTCAATACCAGTGAGTTAAATGACATCCTAAAGAATGTTATCATAGAAATCCTTTCGGAAAACAATACTGAAGACATTGAGGATTTTGTCTATGACGAAGTCCACTGGCCATATGTTATATTAGTCGTAGGTGTGAATGGAGTAGGAAAAACGACCACTATAGGTAAGCTCACTCATCAGTATAAGAAGAAAGGTAAGCGAGTTGTATTAGGCGCTGGAGATACATTCCGTGCCGCAGCTGTAGATCAGCTTAAGATATGGGCCGATAGATGTGGCGCAGACTTCTATAACAAAGGAATGAATACTGATCCTGCGGCAGTAGCCTATGAGACTGTTCAGTCAGCGATAAATAATGACAACCATATATGCATCGTAGATACGGCAGGGAGACTCCATAATAAAAAGCATCTCATGGAAGAACTCACTAAGATCAAAGCTTCTATCAACAAAAAGCTCCCCGGTGCACCTCACGAGGTAATGCTTGTATTAGATGCCACTACAGGTCAGAATGCAATAGAACAAGCTAAAGCCTTTACCGCAGCTACAGAAGTAACCTCATTGGCCTTGACGAAGTTAGATGGCTCTGCCAAAGGTGGCGTCGTTCTCAGTATCTCAGACCAATTTAAGATTCCTATCAAGTATATAGGTGTAGGAGAAGGCATAGAGCAATTGCAAGTATTTAATAAAAGAACCTTTGTGGAGTCATTATTCTCAGAATAAAACTTAGACTAAAACCTGAGTCAACTTAAGACAAGTAGGTCTTCTTATTTGAACAAAATCTAAATAATTTCTATTTATTCTTTAACTTGATAGTTCTTACCTCACTTCATTAGATTTGTCATATGAAAAAAATGCACATATTAGCTTTGATTGCCATTATAGCGGGAATCAGTATTATCGTAATCGGTGCTAAAGATGTCTCTACTTATTCAAGTTTTGCTGAAGCTCTCGAGACTGACCAAAGTGTCAAAATCACAGGCACTCTCGATAAAGACAAAGAACTCATGTACAATCCAGAAGTAGATCCCAATCTATTTACATTCTACATGAAAGATGATAAAGGCATATCTAAGAAAGTACTACTTAATAAACCGAAGCCACAGGACTTTGAGAGAACAGAATCTATAGTAGTCACAGGTAAGATGAAAGGAGAAGAGTTCTTAGCCAGTGAGATCCTCTTAAAGTGCCCATCCAAATACAAAGACGAAGAAATTAGAATCAGAGCAGAAATATAAAACTCATTGGAGGACAACGTACAATACATCGGAGAAACATTATGGCCTGGACAACTGGGTCATTTCTTTATACTATTATCTTTTGTAGCGATTGCGTTCACTGCATTTGCAGCCTACAAGCAATCTAAATCATTAATTTCTAATGACAATTCATGGAGATCACTTTCCAGAATTAGTTTTGCACTTCATGGTATTAGTGTATTCGGAATTATAGGCATACTATTCTACGTCATGCTCGGTAAGCATTACGAATATGGCTATGCATTTGATCATGTGTCTGATGATCTACCGTGGCGATATATATTCTCTGCATTCTGGGAAGGCCAAGAAGGCTCATTTTTATTATGGATGTTCTGGCAGGTCATATTGGGAGCTGTTATCATCAAAACTGCCAAAGAATGGGAAAGCCCTGTTCTATTATTCGTAGCGCTTATACAGACAGTCATCGCGTCGATGCTACTCGGTCTCCATATAGAGATAGGAGATTTTGTATATAAATTAGGAAGTAATCCTACCCTATTATTGAGGGACGTTTTCGATGCGCCATTATTCAATAAAGCAGATTATGTCGAAGCTCTCAAGGGTAATGGTCTTAATCCACTGCTACAGAATTACTGGATGACAATACATCCACCGACATTGTTTTTAGGATTTGCCAGTGTTACGATTCCATTCAGCTTTGCAGCGGCAGGCTTCTTTACTAAGCAATATACTGCCTGGCTTAAGCCAGCATTAAAATGGTCTCTTTTCTCAAGTGGAATTCTTGGTATCGGAATATTAATGGGTGGCGCATGGGCATATGAAGCATTGACTTTTGGTGGATATTGGGCTTGGGATCCTGTAGAGAATATGTCTCTCGTACCTTGGATAATGATGGTAGCAGGTGTACACACTAATCTTATAGCCCGCAGCACTGGTCGTGCAGTAAAGAGTACATTTATATATTACGGATTAAGTTTTGTTTTGATTCTGTATTCTACATACTTAACACGGAGTGGAATATTAGGAGACTCTTCAGTGCATTCCTTTACGGAAATGGGATTGGAATTTCAGTTGATATTTATGGTAGCTGCGGCTGCGCTATTAACTTTATTCTTGTACTTTAGACACAGCAAGAATATAGAAGTACCAGAAAAAGAAGAAGCTATAGTCTCCAGAGAATTTTGGATGTTTGTAGGAGCACTTGTACTATTTTTTAGTGCAGTAATAATTACTATGTCGACATCGCTTCCAGTTCTGAATGCCGTCATTAATATTTTTAATCCTGACTTCGTAGGTACAGTCATCAAGGACCCCATACCACACTATAATAAGTTTCAGATATGGATAGCGGTACTGATTACAGTGCTGACGGCTAAGACTATATATCTCAGATATAAAGACAAAGAAATGACTTCTAAGAAAAAGAAGTCTCTCGCAACTAAGTTTATAATACTTGGTCTGATTGCCGCTGTCGTAACTTATCTGACAAGTTTATGGTTAGATTATTTTCATTGGAAATATACATTGTTAGCATACACATGCTACTTCACAGTAATCTCAAATTTCGCTTTGATACTAAGGGATTTTAAAACCAATTCCGCTATGGTGGGCTCTACCTTATCACACGCGGGTTTTGGTATTATGATCTTAGGCTCTATCGCAAGTGGATTGAATGAGAAGACGATCACTTCTAATCCCTTCGCTATGCGTGATCTGATGCCTGATGGGAGTTTGGCTACAGCTATTAATATTTTAGAGAAGAAACCTTTCTTTGTCAACGACTATTGGATAACATGGGAAGGTGATTCTACAGAATCTTTCACAAAGACTTTCAGACTCAAGTTTGAAAAAGAAAATGAGGCAGGTGATAAAGATGATCCATTCTACGTCTACCCTAACCTTCTTTATTCAAATGACTTGACTAAGGTTGCAGCCTTTAATCCAGATACAAAGCATTATATAGACAGAGATATTTTTGTACACATCGCAGGATTGCCAGCAGCACAATTAGATGTCAATAACGCTAAAGAAATCGAAGACTCATTAGTCTACAATACTTACACTGTCAATGTAGGTGATACAATTAAATTAACCGGTATCACAGGTATCGTTAATAATATTACTTTCGATCCGCAACAAGAAGACTTCTTAGAAACGGGCAGCGATATCGGAATGGGTGTAGGCATCACATTTCATAGCTTTGATGGCAAATTCGTAGAGACTGAAGAAGTAGTTATTGGCCTCAAAGAAAACATGCTCTATCAATATCCTATAGTTGTCAATGATCTAAGACTTAAAGTCAAAATGTCAGAAAGCTCATTTGATAACTTTTTTACTCAAGAAGATAAACTTAAATACAAGGAGTACAAACTTAAAACTGGTGACACATTTGTCCACAATGGTAAGTCATATACACTTGAAGGTTTCAATAGTGAGATTGATAATATAAATTACAAAAGAGAGGAAGATGATCTTGCACTTAAAGGCTTAATTTCTTATAATTCTTCTAAAGGAAAGCAGATTTTAGAACCACTCTATATAATCAGAAACAATCGACCATTCAGTATTAAAGCCTATGAAGCTGAAGGTGGCACCCACGTAAGATTAGCACAGATAGATCCTACTAACGAAGAGTTTGTAATCCAAGTCGCAAGTGACGTAAGAGAAAATCCAGAAATCATTCTTAAGATTGCTGAAGATGTCCCTCGTACTGACATCATCGTTATAGAAGCGACTATCTTCCCAGGCATTAATTTGTTTTGGCTTGGTAGTATTATGATGATGTTAGGGTTTTTTATATCATTGTGGAGACGATACAAATCTAAGTATGCTTAAGCAGCATATCAAAGTAACTGCAATAGGTTCTGGTAACGTTGCTTGGCATCTTACGGAAGCACTAAAGAATATCGGCTGCAAGATCTATCAAGTCTACAGCCGAAATAAAGATAATGCTCAGCGCTTAGCATTACATCTGGATTGTGATAGCACACATTACATTGAGGAGATCAAAATGGATTCTGACCTTTACCTCATCATGGTCAGCGATGATGCCATAGCTGGACTTGTCTCAGAATTGCCGCAGTTTACAGGATCACAAATTCTTGCGCATACTTCTGGCTCTGTACCTTCTACTATACTAAGTAAGAAATCCATGCATTATGGGAGCTTCTATCCACTACAGACATTTATAAGATCTCAAAAGGTAGATATCTCAGAAGTACCATTTCTTGTCTACGGAAGTACGCCATCGTCATTACGATTCTTAAGAATGACTGCAAATAAGCTGTCGCAAAATGTCAAAGAGATCAATGATGTAGAAAGATTACAGTATCACCTCAGCGCAGTATTCGTTAATAATTTTATCAATCATATCGCTTGCATTTCGGATCAATATCTGAGTAATCAGAATCTTGATCCCAAAGTATTAGAACCACTGATGAAAACAACATTTGATAAAATACTCAAAGGTAATACTTGCGAGAATCAAACGGGGCCAGCAAAAAGAGATGATAAAAAACTAATGCAAAAACACACTGGCCTACTCAATAGTAATCCCAACTGGAAAAGTATCTACGAAAGCATTTCTGAAAGTATAAAAGAGCAATATGAGAGTAATCAGTGAATGGACATATAAATCACTACGTGTACAAGTCATGCAAATGACTGGCAGATATGTACTTAAGTTAGAGGATACATTATTGGAACAGACATTCAAATTCCGTGATGGACAGATTACCGATTTGGATCACCTAAGAAATATATTGACTGATCATTTTTATGATGAGTGCATCAGTAGATTTAATAACATGAGATCGTCTCAAGATGCTCTCTTCTCAGCGGAAGAAGATACATTCGAATTTGATGAAATAATATAGATTAAAGTAGAATTGAAGTATCTCAGCTATATCATTATTAGATTTTTCGTTGCTGTATTTTCTTTGATACCGTTTTCACTTCTATATATAATTTCGGACTTTATAGCTTTCATATTACATCGTATATTATCATATCGTTCTGGCGTTATTAAGAAGAATATTGAGTTCTGCTTACCGTCTGCTTCAGAGATAGAGAAGGATATTATCATTTCTAAGTTTTACAAAAACTTCTCGGATATTCTCATAGAATCTATTAAAGGTCTTGGTACAGATAGACAAATACTAAAAGATCGCTATCAGTTACTTAATCCAGAAATTTTAGAGCATCACTATCGTAATCAGCAATCTATAGTCATCTATAGTCAGCACTACAATAACTGGGAATGGGGAGCATTAACATTAGGATTACAGAGCTCTCATCATATTGTAGGTATCGTCAAGAAGATAAGTAATGAGCATGTCAATAATTATTTACAGAATGGCAGAACGGGACATAACGTATCAGTTGTCACAATGGAAGAAATAGAAAAGCTGTATAGAACAAATTATGAGAAACCTATTGCCATCGTATTTATAGCAGATCAGATGCCTTTCAGATCGACCAGAAATCATGATGTGAATTTCATGAGTAATAAAGTGGCTTTCCACAAAGGCGCTGCGATATATGCATGCTCTAAGAACTACCCCGTCTACACTATAGATATCCATAGAAAAAGCAGAGGTCAATATGAATTAGAACTCAATCCCATCTGCGAAAAACCAAAAGAATTATCTCCCATAGAGCTAACCCAACTATACGTATCCAATCTTGAAAAGCTTATCAAAAAATCACCTGAGAGCTGGTTGTGGTCACACAAGAGGTTTAAGAAAGAGATACAGTACTAAGCGATTTAGTACATAAACATTGAATCATTACATTTGCAAAAAAATAATATCAAATGCTCACAGCGATTTCACCTATAGATGGAAGGTATGCGAAAAAGACAGAATCTCTGATCGAATATTTTTCCGAGTATGCATTAATTAAGTATCGAGTAAAAGTAGAAGTCGCTTATCTACTCGCCTTAGTAGACACTGATATTCCTCAAATCAGTAAACTGAAAGAAAAAACAGCTGACATACAGTCGATTTACGACACTTTCACGGAAGATGATGCACAATCTATCAAAGACATAGAAAAGGTCACTAATCACGACATAAAGGCCGTCGAATACCATATCAAGAACAAAATGAAGGCAATAGGCCTTGAGGAATACCAAGAATGGGTGCATATCGCTCTCACCTCACAAGACATCAATAATACCGCTACACCGCTGATGCTTAAAGATTATCTTGAAGATATCTACTTTCCATCAATTGAAAGTTTACTTAAAACTCTCAGGACTAAGTCTACTGATTATCAAGGAGTTCCGATACTATCAAGAACACATGGACAGGCAGCGAGCCCATCTACAGTAGGTAAAGAGATCGCAGTATTCATAGAAAGAATAGAAGACCAATTATCATTAATTAAAGCTTTGCCAATTAAAGCAAAATTTGGAGGTGCTACTGGAAACTTTAACGCCCACAAGGTGGCATTTTCTGGTGTAAACTGGCCAGTATTTGCTGATAACTTCATAAAGTCATTAGGCCTTAAGAGATCACATTATACTACCCAAATAGCCCACTATGACCACATAGCAGCCATATGCCACAACATGTCTCGTATCAACACAATCCTCATAGATTTGGCTCGTGATTTCTGGACATATATAAGCATGGAATACTTTACTCAGCGTGTCATCGCTAATGAAGTAGGCTCATCAGCTATGCCTCATAAGGTGAACCCTATTGATTTTGAAAATGCTGAAGGTAATTTAGGATTTGCCAATGCGACATTAGAATTTCTCGCAAGAAAATTACCAGTATCACGATTACAAAGAGATCTGACTGATAGTACGGTTATCAGGAATCTCGGTGTTCCTATGGCACATATCATGATCGCAATAGGATCTCTAAATAAGGGCTTAAGCAAGATCGAATTAAATAAAGAAAAACTCCATTCTGACTTAGATCAAAACTGGGCCGTTGTATCTGAAGCAATCCAGAATATCCTAAGAAGAGAATCTTACCCACAACCTTATGAAGCACTCAAAGCGCTTACAAGGGGCAATCAATCCATAACAGAGGAGAGTATCAAGAAATTTATAGAAGGCTTGGATGTTTCCGATGCCATAAAATCAGAATTACGTGCTATTACACCTCACAACTATGTGGGGTATTTCTAAGGACATTCGGACAAGGTAGGATTGATTAATTAAAACTAAACTGTTCTCTATCTGCTAAGTGTCCACCCCCTAACCCCCGCCAGCGGGGGAAATAGTAAGTGTCTACACCTCAAAGGCTAAGTAACACATGTCCCCCTCAGGAGGGGGATAAAGGGGGAGGACCACATTTTCTTCATCCAAACTTTATTACATTATAAGTGTAGATTCCTTATCTTAGAAATAAGAAATGCACAATTACAAAATAGTACATGTCTACGCCTCCGAAGGCTAAGTAACATATGTCCCCCTCTGGAGGGGGATCAAGGGGGAGGACCACACTTTCTTCATTCAGACTTTATTAAATTATAAGTGTAGATTTCTTATCTTAGAAATACGAAATGCACAATCACAACTATAATAAAAAATTAAAAAACTTTGCGAATTCCAATCGTAAAAGCATGACTAAATCTGAAGCGTGCCTATGGAAGTACGTTCTAAGTAGTAGACAAATGATGGGCTATCAATTCAGAAGACAAAGACCTATCTCAAATTATATAGCAGATTTTGCATGTTTACCCTTGGGATTAATTATTGAAGTGGATGGTTTAACTCACGATAATGAAGAAGCCATAATTAAGGATAAGAAGAGAGATGAAGACTTATTAACTTTGGGTTTTGTGACTTTGCGATTCTCATCTTGGGAAGTTCTCAATAAAATAGATGATGTCAGCATTATAATTGGTGATTGGATAAGAGAGAATGCTAAGTGTCCACCCCCTAACCCCCGCCGGCGTGGGAAATAGTACATATCTACGCCTCCGAAGGCTAAGTAACATATGTCCCCCTCTGGAGGGGGATCAAGGGGGTGGACCTCCTTAATCAAAAAAAATCATTTGATAACACTCCATCGCAGACACACCCTACCGAATAGGGCCTATCATGTTCCAACTCTTATACGTATATTTATAGTATATACTCACATCAATTAGAAAATTCATATTGCTAAAAATCAATTATATCTTCTTCATAATCATAGGATTATCTACTAACATTATTTCACAAAATAGGTTATCCGATTTACTTACTGATACCATTCCTATGGGCGCAAAAGAACACTATGACTGGGTTAATCACTTCAATGATCAAAATCTTTATTCCAATAGATTATTAAAGAACGATAAAACACATCAGCTACATAGTCTAATTGAGATTTATGATGATTTTTATAGTCCTCAGTTTAGCTACAGGTTTAATGCATACTTTTTCTATGGTAAAGATCGTGATATCAATGTTGGATATGATTTTAATACCGGGGAACCCGACGGAATAGTTGTACATCATTATAATGATGACGATCTACTTGTTATGCAATCTTACGATGAATGGGATGGTGATCTCAATAATCTCAATGATGATGATCCGCAATTGCTAAGAACTTATTATTACAATAGCGACAACCTACTCATAGAACGTCATTCTCAAGATCGAGAAGAACGACTAAATAATATGCTGGGCAATGTCTATGATTATGAATATACTGAGGATGGCTTGTTAGAAAGACTAACTCTTAAGACTTGGTCTGTAGCGAGTGACTCTTTAATTCTAATAGGAGGTAACTCCTTTGAATATGATGGCGACCTATTGTCACTTTCCCTAGAATACGATATTAATATCGACGGCAGCAATGACACTACATATAGGACCGTTTATAGATATCAAGACTCTGAATTATTAGAGCAAGTAGTTTACTATGAAAAACAGCCAGCGACTGGTGAGTGGAGACTGATCGGAAAAAGAGATTCTGAATATGATGAGGACGGTATAATTACAAGAAAGGAACAAAGGAGCTTATATATAGATAATGCACCTCGTAGAGTAGATACCTTATTCTATAATTACTATCCCTCTGGAAGTCTGAGAGATATAACTACAACTGTAACAGACTCACAGACATTTCATGTACCAATACCTAGGGTAACAAATCGATTAAGACATCATTACAATGATAGTGTAGCTATAGATCAAATACTCTCACCCAGGTGGAGGAGCCCCATCTATCAACAAAATCGCATGCTACTAAAATCTGAGGAATATGTTGGCTTTTATCCCTTTGATGGTTCTGAGTCTGACTTAAGACGACAAAAAAAAGTAGAATATTTCTACTCTGAGATTATAGAAACATCTACAGAAGATATCATAGAAGACGAGCACCACTTCTCTATATCTCCTAATCCTACACAGGATATCGTAGAGATATCTACGACTGATAACTATTCTGGAGAGCTCACTATATGCCTAACTGATATCAATGGCCGGCAGGTTATAGAACAGACAAGTTATCCTAATAGAAAAATAGATGTGTCGCATCTACCGCCTGGAGTGTATGTCTATTCTATCGCAAGTGATGATAAGCGTTCTACGGGGAAGTTGGTTGTGGAGTAGATGATGTCAGCATTATGATTGGTGATTAGATAAGAGAGAATGCCAAGTGTCCACCCCCGAACCCCCGCCAGCGGGGGAATTAGTACGTGTCTACACCTCAAAGGCTAAGTAACATATACCCCCCTCAGGAGGGGGATCAAGGGGGAGGACCACACTTTCTTCATTCAGATTTTATTACATTATAAGTGTAGATTCCTTATCTTAGAAACAAGAAATGCACAATCATAACTATAATAAAAAATTAAAAAACTTTGCGAATTCCAATCGTAAAAGCATGACTAAATCTGAAGCGTGCCTATGGAAATACGTTTTAAACATTATACAATTTATTATAATTGGTGATTGGATAAGAGAGAATGCTAAGTGTCCACCCCCTAACCCCCGCCAGCGGGGGAAATAGTAAGTGTCTACACCTCAAAGGCTAAGTAACACATGTCCCCCTCAGGAGGGGGATAAAGGGGGAGGACCACATTTTCTTCATTCAGACTTTATTACATTATAAGTGTAGATTCCTTATCTTAGAAATAAGAAATGCATAATTACAAAATAGGAAGTGTCTAAACATCCAAAGACTAAGTCACATATGTCCCCCTCAGGAGGGGGATCAAGGGGGAGGATCACATTTTCTTCATTCAGACTTTATTACATTATAAGTGTAGATTTCTTATCTTAGAAATACGAAATGCACAATCATAACTATAATAAAAAATTAAAAAACTTTGCGAATTCCAATCGTAAAAGCATGACTAAATCTGAAGCTTGCCTGTGGAAGTACGTTCTAAGTAGTAGACAAATGATGGGCTATCAATTCAGAAGACAAAGACCTATCTCAAATTATATAGCAGATTTTGCATGTTTACCCTTGGGATTAATTATTGAAGTGGATGGTTTAA
>Ga0209185_1001627_pt1 | contig 18547 bp, 17 predicted proteins | sample SidtaG_2_FD_187425 | JGI IMG/M metagenome (GOLD analysis project Ga0209185, IMG submission 187425) | Marine algal microbial communities from Sidmouth, United Kingdom - Sidmouth_Asex2 metaG (SPAdes) (version 2) | ecosystem: Host-associated > Algae > Red algae > Unclassified | place: Sidmouth... | reverse complement strand
GAACCATTCAGTCTTAATTGCAAAAAAAGTAAGCAAAAATGCTATGCCAGCTAATCCCCTCCGGGTACCTGGCAGGCAGCCGCCACTTCTAAAAATCCCTTTACGATTCTAAAGAGATTTTTACAAAAAAGACCTTATTCGTATGGGAAGTTTAGTCTATTAAGTGACAGTCTTGAATTTGATTTGAACACGTTAACCCTGAATTATTACCTCGCTTTTAAGGGTTTTTGCCAATAAACGTGGTAAGAAATCTAATCCAGATAAAAAGCAACCAAAAAGGTATTTGACAGAATCAAATTATACCAAGTATTTGTACAGATTATGACCTAAAAGTGCTAAAGTCATATCAGCTTGACCAACAGTTCTCTTACTTCTGAATTTATTTACTACTACTGAACATGCCTAATAAGTATACAGCTATTCTTATTCTTCCAGTAATAAATTACAGCCACGGATATCCGACTGATCCAAGCGTCCCATCAGCTCTAATCTTCCATTAAGATCTATGCGGCCAATGTCCTGAGTCTGAATGAAGCTGCACGTATCGATGTTAGCTAAGTCAATAATATTAATTTGTCCTGACTTACCTACGGCACAAGATGTGAACGGATCGGTGATCTCTTTGATATCGACTGACATAGATCGAGGCATGTGAAAATGTAATGCATCTTTAGCATAGGCTTGTGATAATAACTCAGTCATACCGTATTCAGAGTAGATATGTCTCGCGTTCGTATTTTCTTGCAGCTGCATAAGAATATCCTGTTTAGTATAGGCCTTGTGACTCGACTTCATTCCTCCTGTCTCCATTATGATGGTATGGCTCATATCGGGCCGGTACTGGTCTATAAAATCTATAAGAGCGAATGACACTCCGAATAGAATAACCTTCTCGCCTGCGCGATTCAACCTATCTAATGTGCTAGCTAATGTATCATAATCTCTTAGGTAAAAACCGTTATCGGCATGACCAGAGGCGTTAATAAAGTGGTCTACCATCTCAATCAGTGATGAGCCAGTACGCTCTAAATATCCAGGCAGTAGAGCTAAGAAGCAGTAATCACTCAGTGCCCCAACTTCGTCTTCAAAGATACGCTGAGCATGATGTCTATAGAAGGTAACATCTCTGACTAAGTGCTTCGACTGTAGACCTCCAGTACCGCTACTGAGAAATATTCTCTCTTCTGACCACGCACCTGACTTTATGCTGTGGGTTTTGAAAAACTGGATGGGCAGGCAGGGAATGTCTTGTATTGAAGAAGGCTTTATATCAGACCGATTCACAGCCTGGAGATAGGCACGATACAAGTGGTTGTAAGTTTTCTGATAGTCATATATATCGAAGCACAGCGAGCTAAGGTCTATTTCGCTATCTTGTAACTGATTGAAAAGCTGAGATCTTTTTTGATTTATATTCATTTAACTATTGAGAAAACGGTTAGCCTTGTTAAAAAGCATAAATATATACCTGTTCAGCCTAATAAGCATCATACTCGGATCATGTGTGAAAGCACCTGAATTTTCCGATATTCCTGAGATAAGCTTTATCGGTTTTTCTAATAGTACAATGGTGCAAAATTCTCTTAATACTGACTCTACTTTCGTTAGGTTCAGCTTTACTGATGGAGATGGAGATATCGGCTTTGATGCCGATGTATTTGATCAAAATATCTTTATCATAGACAATCGTACAGGCAGTCGATATGATGCATTCAAGGCCCCAGAAGTACCAGAACAAGGCGCTTCTAAAGGCATCAGCGGAGAAATTACCTTACGACTTTTTACCACTTGCTGCCTCTTTCCGGATAATATACCACCATGCGAGTCGCCCCCTGACTTTCCGCGGGACACCTTGACCTTAGATATATTTATTAAGGATAGAGCTGGCAATCAAAGCAATCGTGTCACCACCACGCCCATTATTTTGTTTTGTGACTGACCCAATCGATATCCTTCACTAACTGCTGAAGAGTATATGCTTCAGGAGATCCCGTGATTACTTGATGATCATACTCCCAGCTTGCCATAGGTGGTAGACTCATTAAGATCGATTCCGTTCGGCCATTCGTATCCAGGCCGAACTTAGTCCCTCTATCCCACACCAAATTAAACTCAACATATCGGCCCCTGCGCAGCCGCTGCCACAGTTGATGTTTCTCTGTATATGCCTTATGCCGATTACGATTTGCTAATTCAAGATAAGTAGGTAGAAAGGTTTGGCCGACATCCTGTACAAAGGAAAATACATCCATTCTATCCATAGTATCATCGGAGCTCAGCCGATCAAAGAAGATTCCCCCAATACCACGTGTCTCATCCCTATGCTTAATGAAGAAATAATCGTCAGCCCATCTTTTATAAGCTGGATAGTAGCTGAGGTCATGTTTGTCACAAGTATCTTTCAGCGCCTGGTGAAAGTAGCGGGCATCGTCAGCTATCACATAGTGTGGAGTCAAGTCAATACCTCCACCAAACCACCACTTACCCACACTCGTTTCAAAGTATCTGACATTCATGTGAATAATGGGCACAAATGGATTAGCCGGATGAAGAACGATGGATACCCCCGTCGCTAAAAAATCATTGGCTGGGACCTTCAGCGCGGCAGCAATTTTTTCTGGCATAGGGCCGTGAACCGCTGAAAAATTGACCCCTCCCTTCTCGATGATGTCGCCGGTAAAGATACGAGTCCGACCACCCCCACCGCCATCTCGGTCCCAAAGATCCTCCCTGAAGTAGTTGCCCTGATCCAGCGACTCTAAGCCTGAGCATATTTCATCTTGCAATCCTTTGAAGAAGCCTATAATTTGCTTGGCATCATCCGTCATGCGCTAAGGGCTTCTTTGATACTGGCGACAAGCTTTTTACTATTACCAGCATAAGCGCGGCCATCAATTATAAATAAGGGTCGCTTCAAAAAGGTGTATTCCTCCAATATATATCTCCGATAATCATCCTCAGTCAAGTCCATTTCGTTGAGCCCCATAGATCTATATTTCATCGCTCGCTTGCTGAATACGGACTCATAACTACCTAACTGCTCAGCAGCCATATCTAGATCAGCTGCTGCTATTGATTGCTCCTTTATATCTATAAGCTCGAATCCTAAAACATCCCCTACTTCGCCGATAATTCTTTGGCAAGTAGAGCATGTACTTAAGTGATAAATTTTATTCATTTTTGATTTCATTTGCAACGCTAATATATTAAATGTCAAGAGCTACAACACTGTCACCCTCCGAATTGATCACAAATGAAGATGGAAGTATTTACCACCTACATTTAAAAAAAGAAGATGTTGTATCTACGATCATCACGGTCGGCGATCCCGGCAGGGTTGATGATGTGTCAATGCACTTTGACGAGATCTACGTCACCAAGCAAAATCGAGAGTTTAAAACCGTCACCGGGCGGATTGGTGCAAAGGCTTTGACGGTTATATCTACTGGCATTGGCACAGACAATATCGACATCGTAATCAACGAATTAGACGCATTATTTAACATAGACTTCGAGACAAGGCAAATCAAACCAGAGCTGACCACGCTCAAATTTATAAGGATCGGCACCACCGGATGCATTCAATCAGATGTCGCCATAGGCAGCCATTTATACACTTCATATTCAATCGGATTCGATGGGCTGATGCGCTTCTACCGGTATCAAGAAGATGAAGATGAAGCTGGACTGCGCAAGCTTTTAAGTATGTGGCTACCCAGTGACTTTAGCTATCAGATAGTTAAGCCTGACTTGGCTATTAGCGCTGCAACACTCGGCAATTTTCTTCCTGTCTTGACCATGACCATGGCTGGATTCTATGGCCCTCAAGCTAGAAGTATTAGACTAAAACATCTATATACTGACGCCTTCTTTGAGAAACTTGTCGGCTTAACATACGATGATCACAAGCTGACCAACTTTGAAATGGAAACAAATGGAATCTATGGATTAGCTAAGCTCTTAGGTCATCAATCGATATCCTTCAGCGTGGTACTGGCGAATAGAGCGACTGGCGAATTTGCTCACGACACGCAGCCTCACGTCAAACAACTCATCGAGCGGGTGATAGCGCTACTTTAGACTAACAGCAGTTTTATAGCTATGCTCAGCGACTACTAAATACCTTTTTGGCGTATGAATCTTTTTAAGGATTGTAAGCACCCGAGCCGTTGCATCACTTGAAATGTTTAGTTTTAAACTAAAGATTCCGCGTGACATGATTTGGTCCTATCCCGTGTCCTAACTGCTGAGAACGAACTACTGTAGAGTTATATAACTTACACTCAGCCGATTCTGTCTCCATGACTTATTATCAGGGACATAAAGTCTCATGCATATCTATCCAACATGCCATAAAAATTATGGTCTGATAAAATTAGGTCGTGCTCAGCTCAAATATTAGCTATTAGAGGAGGCATAGTCAGCTAAAAATTTTTCTAATCCAATATCAGTTAATGGGTGCTTCAGCAGACCGAGTATAGATGAAAGTGGACAGGTGCAAATATCAGCACCAGACCTAGCTGCTTGCACAATGTGCTTAGAGTTTCTGATAGAGGCTGCTAATATTTCAGTCTCGAATCCTTGTATCGCATATATTTCTGCAATATCTCTGATCAGGTCCATGCCCTCCCAATTGATATCGTCTATCCTACCTAAAAATGGTGAGATGTATGTAGCTCCTGCCTTAGCAGCTAAAATCGCTTGCCCCGCTGAAAAGACAAGTGTGCAGTTAGTCTTGATGCCGTTATCAGAAAACCACCTAATGGCCTTGATACCTTCTTTAATCATGGGAACTTTGACTACGATATTTGGCGCAAGTTCAGCTAAGACCTTACCCTCGCTGATTATACCATCAAAATCAGTACTGATGACTTCTGCACTGACATCGCCGTCTACTAATTCGCAAATCTTCTTATAGTGATTCATGATATTGTCATGTCCACTGATGCCTTCTTTAGCCATCAGAGATGGATTAGTCGTTACACCATCTAAGATACCCAGGTCGTGTGCCTCACTGATCTGATCTAATGAAGCTGTATCAATAAAAAATCTCATGGTTTGATTATTTCAGTTAAGTAAATAATGAATGGAATGGGTAGTATCTTAATGGAGAGGATTATAAAAAAGGTGAAGAGCTATGCCGAACCGCTCAACCTCCTACCCTTGCTGTGTTTCCACCCTGGGGGAGTTCAGAAGGAGCTGGCCGCACAGTCCTCACCAGCTGCAAAAGTAGTCCATTTATTGAAAGAATGAAACATTTTTACTGCTGTTATTTTTTAACATTTTCAGGATTATGAGAACTAAAAATTTTACGCAGCTGATTGTCTATGTCGCTACCATTCTTTGATGGATATCTTTTGCCATAGAGGTAATTTTGGCAGTGGGGCTTTGACTTTCATGAGAGACTTTTTGACAGGATGATTAAATGATAGCGAAATACAATGTAGATATATGTAGTCATGATCTTCAGTGGATCGATACCCATACTTACCGTCACCAACAATAGGAAGTCCTCGATTTGCCAGCTGGACCCTGATCTGATGCGGTCTACCCGTCTTTAAATTTATTTTAAGCGCAGCTACTTTATCCAGATAATTAAATACTTGATATGATAGCTTGGCTATTTTCGCACCAGAGGAATACGCGCGTACGACTGAGACCTTATTTTTTTGATTGTTCTTGACTAAGTAATCCTCCAGCTCTACTTCACCTAATTCTGGTACTCCATCGACTAAAGCCACGTAGTGCTTCACGATCTCTCTATTTCTCACCATAGTTGTCATACGGGTGAGTGCCTTACTGGTGCGCGCCAGTATGATGGCTCCACTGACAGGTCGGTCGATTCTCGTGACCGGATGCAAATAGACCGCACCCGGCTTAAGGTACTTTTCTTTGATATAATCCTTGCCAAAATCGATGACTGTTAGGTCCTTAGTATGGTCTCCCTGAGAAAGCACACCGTTCGGTTTATTGATAATCAATAAATGATTGTCCTCGTATAATATGTTGAATTTATCCTTCATAGGTTTCTGACATTTTGCATCTGTTGACTTTGTGCTATTGAATACAAGATAAGCTCAATAGAAGTGTGTAATTCGTTTAGTACATAGCGATTCACCAAAGCAAATGTAACGACTCATAACATTCTTTCATAAATGGTGATAGTGTCGACATGACAATCAATAAATTATACATATAAATATAAACATATGAATTAGTGTTCATTATATATTAAATTTTATCGTAATATGTTATAACTTTGTCATGCGCAAGTTTTGGTTATTAATTATATAAGCTGTCAGGAGGAGTCCTGGCAGCTTTCTTTTTCACCCAGTGCACATGTCGAAATTCTTCCTACAAGGTCATACTAAATCTGACAACTTCAGCTCAGCCAATTCGTCCAAGTCGTCTCACTTCCATTGCTCTCTGCCATCTAATTGATTTGGGCAATATAATTTAAAAGAAATACAAAGTCGAGAAACTCACATTCGGCAAATCTCCACAAGATGTCTATAAGTTATATACAGAAAATCTTGATATAAGAGGCAGATGTCATACCTTTAGTGACTGACTAACTGAGTATAAAATTTGAAAAAAAGCGCGGCCAAGACAGCGAAAAAAAACAAGGTCACTCCACTGATGCAGCAATACTTTCAATTGAAAGCAAAGCATCCCGATGCGATTCTACTTTTTAGAGTTGGCGATTTTTATGAGACCTTTGGAGAAGATGCTGAAGTAGCTGCTACTATTCTAGGAATAGTCTTAACGAGTCGTAATAATGGAGGTTCAGATGTGCCCTTAGCTGGATTTCCGTATCATTCTAAGGATGTCTACCTACCGAAACTGGTGAAAGCTGGCTATCGAGTCGCCGTCTGCGAGCAGCTGGAGAAACCATCCAAGGAGAAGAAGATTGTCAAACGTGGCGTCACTGACATTGTCACTCCTGGATTGACCTTGGATGATAATCTCTTGGATCATAAATCCAATAACTATCTCGCCTCAATTCATTTTACTAAGTCAGGCAGTATCGGTGTAGCCCTTTTAGATATATCCACCGGAGAGTTCATCGTTACTGAGGTACAGAAGGCTCACTTAGACAAGATCATCCAGAGCTTTGCTCCGACAGAGATCATATTCTCTAAAAGCTACAAGGCTGTTTTTGAGTCTCAATATGCTGACAGCTACTATTTCTACACCTTACCAGAATGGGCATATACGCTGGATCACGCGCAGCAGTTATTGCAGGACCAGTTCCATGTGACTAATCTTAAAGGTTTTGGCATAGCTCACATGCAGGAAGCTCAAATAGCGGCAGGTGCATGTCTGCATTATATTAAATCAACTGAGAAAAAATCTAATGCCCACATCAACAAGATCACGAGGCTACAAGATGATACCTTTGTTTGGTTAGATCGATTTACCATCAGGAATTTAGAATTGCTACGCAGTAATCATGAGACAGGCATATCTCTTATTGACGTCATAGATCACACCACCTCCCCTATGGGAGCCAGACGACTTAAGCAGTGGGTAGTGATGCCGCTAAAACAGGTACACGCCATCCAAAAGCGATTGGACGTGGTCGAGTATTTTTCTCACAACATTGATTCAGAACAGCTGATTTCAAGTAAGCTCAAGGAAATCGGTGATTTAGAGAGACTTATATCCAAAGTCGCCCTGGCAAGGATAAATCCGAGAGAGGTCAAACAGCTACTTAAGTCGATCATCGCCACTGAGCCTATTCATGCCTTACTTTCTCAATCAGAATCAGATACGCTGCAGCAGTTTGCTGATCAGATCTCCCTTTGTCAAAAGCTAAAGGAGACCATCTCTAAGACACTCGTAGAGGAACCCCCTACTCTATTAATTAAAGGAAATGTGATCGCGGATGGTATGGATGGAGAGCTGGACGATCTGCGTAATACCATCAAGAATAGTAAAGAAATTTTGATTGAAATTCAGGCGGCCGAGGCAGAAAAAACTGGCATCACGAATCTGAAAATTGGGTTTAATAATGTATTCGGGTACTACTTGGAAGTAACGAATAAATATAAAAATCAAGGACTTATCCCAGATAACTGGGTCAGGAAGCAGACTCTAACCAACGCTGAGCGCTACATCACTGATGAGCTAAAACAGCTGGAAGCCAAGATATTAGGTGCAGAAGAAAAAATCCAAGCCATAGAGGAACGCCTCTATCACGCCTTGATCGAAGACATCTATGAGTACATCATCCCACTGCAGGCTAATGCCCAAGTGCTGTCTAAGTTAGACTGCCTAAGAGGCTTCGCTTCTTTAGCCAGAGAAAGGCAATACTGCAAGCCAATAATTAATGAAAGTCTGATCATAGATATCAAAGCAGGCAGACACCCCGTCATCGAGACTCAGCTCAATATAGATGATGACTATATCCCCAATGACGTATATCTGGATACAGAAGGACAGCAGATCATCATGATCACTGGTCCCAACATGTCTGGTAAATCAGCTATCCTCAGACAGACAGCACTTATCACCTTGATGGCTCAGATGGGCTCGTACGTACCTGCAGAAAAAGCCAGCATCGGGTACATAGATAAACTCTTCACGCGCGTCGGCGCTTCTGATAATATATCGAGTGGTGAATCCACCTTTATGGTGGAGATGAATGAGACAGCCAGCATCATCAATAACATATCTGAGCGCAGCCTCATATTATTAGATGAGATCGGCAGAGGGACGAGCACCTATGACGGCATCTCGATCGCTTGGTCATTGGCAGAGTATCTCCATGATAATGTCTCTGCGCACCCCAAAACTTTATTTGCCACACACTACCACGAGCTAAATGAATTAGCTCATTCGCATTCTCGTATCAGGAATTATAATGTATCCACAAAGGAGCTAGGCAATAAAGTCATCTTTCTACGAAAACTTATTGAGGGAGGCAGCCATCATAGTTTCGGTATCCATGTGGCGCAGATGGCTGGTATGCCAAAATCCATTGTGGCTCGTGCTAATGAAATACTGAAACAACTTGAAGCAAAATCCATAGATCAAGAGTCGATTAGTGATCAAGTCAGGCAAGTCCCACAACCGACTGAAAATCTTCAGATGAGTATTTTTGAAGTGAGCGATCCCGTAATGGGCAAGCTCAAAGAAATGATCACAACCGTAGATATAAATAGTATGACTCCCATCGAGTGCATGATGAAGCTTAATGAACTTGTCAATGTATTAGACTCTGAAGCATAAATTATAAGTACATTACATTCAATTACTGAGATGCGAGTTAACTAAAACTTGAGCAATGGATCAATATACTGTTCTACGACCACTCTTCTTTTGCATAGGATCCTTTCAATTTTTTTAGTAAGTTCCTCGAGTTACTATAATAAGTAGGATCATATATCCTAATAGGTCCTGCTTTCTTCCCATCCTTTTCCAATATTGATGTTTGTCTACAAGTGATGCTGTGTAAGCGAAAGCTACGATATCGATCGATTTGCTTGATCATTTGGCTAGGCTCAGATCTATAATAAATAATCAGCCAAACTCCACATTCATTCTTAAGAAAGACGTGTGGCTCCTATATATCATCCTGCCTTGTGATTGAATAAAAAAAGACCTGCCTATCAGGCAAGTCTTCAAGCGGAAGAGGAGGGATTCGAACCCCCGGTACCCGTTAAGGTACGTCGGTTTTCAAGACCGGTGCATTAAACCAGCTCTGCCACTCTTCCAGCGGAGTGCAAATGTATACCGATATTCAATGTTTTCATAATAAAGAGCGCTTTTTATTGAGATCAGATTTTAGGTAAATGCTGCTCATGTTTACACTTAAATCTGTCGTCTTTTATGTTCGTTATATTCTTGGCGATATTAGCTTATTCTCGGGAACGATATTGGGGACTTTGCATATATCAGATTGGTTCGGTCAGATGGTAGTGATGAGTTATCGTATTCGGGAATTCATGCTGGTAGTGAGAGATGAAAATTAGTGTGTGATGTGAAGTCAGCACACTTTCTATTAGGTGCTTGGCTTTGGCAGCCAATTTAGGGTCGAGGCACTGAAATGGCTCATCCAACAAGAGCAAGGGAGGGTTTTTGATGATGGCTCTCATGAAGAGCACCACTCGCTGTTCACCCGCAGAACATTGATTAAATCGTTTCTTTTTGATCTCTGATTTCTGAAAATAAGCAAACAGTAAGTCAATCATCCTCATTTTTTCTGGGGGTAGCTGTTGTCGATTGTAGATGGTGACATAGAATCCTTGCTTCACAATTTCATAGCAGGTCCATGTTGGATCATGAAAGTAGGCGTGAAGTTCTGAAGAAAGAAAGCCGATTTGCTGCTTTATATCCCAAATATTTTGCTCGGCTCCCCTCGGCTGATCAAATAGGAGCAAGCTATTTTGGTAAGCTTGAGGATGATCAGCTGAAATTAGGCCAATCAGCGTCGACTTTCCAGCGCCGTTCTGTCCATGTACAGCCCATTTTTCACCCTTTTCGATGCTCAGACTAAGGTCTTGTAGAATCTGTTTATCAGGGTAGCCGATCGAGACTTTATCCAACGCTAAACATGTTTTAAATGACGGCCAATGATTAACTTCTTTAAAATAATTAATGATATTCTGATCTATATGGGCTTGTCTATTCATCAATGGTTGTCTCCCTATGGCAGGCTGCATCTTGACAGCCATTGTCTTAGTTAGCCTAATCTCTGTACTCACACAAGAAGGCAGCTGAGTATAGAATCCAGCTAAAAGCATAGTGATATCTTGTTGTTGAGCCACTTTATCTAATAGCTGATTTACTAACTGGCGATTCGATTCATCGAGTCCGACAAATGGATTATCTAATAATAGTAGTTTGGGGCGACTTAATAGAGCTGCTGCAATAAGCAGCTTGCGCGACTGACCACTCGACAGTTTGACTCGACTGACAGGGAGCAGCTCGGTGAGTTCTGCCTCATTGATCAGCTGTTGGTCCGCCTTAGATTCAGCATCATAGCCAAGTGATTTTAGATAAGTTTCTACCGTCAGTCCATCAGCGTCAAAAGCATGGAATCGCTGTTGGTAATATCTTGCCTTCTGTAAAAATTTTCGATGGTCATCAGTAAAGCTGACAGACTTTACATGTGTTCTTTTCCAATCAAAAATGGATTCTCCTCCTTGTAGATTCAACGAAAAATCAATACGACCTCGTCGAGCTGGTAGTCGTCCTGTGATTGTGGCCAATAAACTCGTCTTCCCTACCCCGTTATCGCCAGTAAAAATTGAGTGTTCCCCTCGCTCGATGGCACAATTGATATTTGAGAGTACTTCCTGATTGCCTCTATATATGGATAGCTGGTGCAAACTGATCATAGATAACTGAATGGATGAACGTATGATTACTAGTGATCGACCAACTACTTTAGTCAAAAACAAAAGCTTTGGCACATAATAAGGAACTTGTTTTGATTATCTTTCCCTCTTAATTAATATCTGAAGCATATGAAACAAATTCTTATACTATTCATTTTCAGCACTTTGACTTTAATCTCTTGCCAGGAAGGTAACAAGCCTACCCCTGAAGTAAATGAATCCAAAGAAAGTGCAGCCATAACTTTAAAAGGAGGTAAAAACCTTGGCGATGGTATTACGATGAGCGCCTTCTCTGAGTCTAAACCCTTCCCTGATGCAGCAATTTCATCGATTAACTACACGAAGGGCAAATTTACATTTGGCATTAGTGGTGAGACTTATAAATTGGGTGAGCGAACAACTGACTCAGTAGCTAAAATGTGTGCTAACTCTGCTAAGGGCCAACACATACATTTGATCATTGACAATGAACCTTATGCGGCAAAATATGTCCGTCAGTTTGATTATGACGTAGATGACGGAGAGCACCACTTACTGGCATTTTTATCCAGATCCTACCACGAAAGCATTAAAACCAACGGGGCAAATGTCGCTCTTAAAGTAACTGTGGAGGATAAGACTATCACGACTACCGAGCCAATCAAAGAACCCATGCTATTCTATAGTAGACCAAAAGGGACATATGTGGGAGATGATACGAAAAACTTGATGCTTGATTTCTTTCTTAAAAATGTAGATATCTCGGCAGGTGGCTATAGAGTGAAAGCCAATATTAATGGTGTAGAAACTATGATAGATACTTGGCAACCTTACTATTTGAACGGACTTCCGATGGGCGAAAACACTATAGAACTTTCACTGATAGATGCTGAAGGTAATATAGTAGATACTCCCCTTAATCCCGTCAAGCGAACATTTACCTTAAAAGCAGATCCGTTAGGATAATATTATCCAAATAGAAATTTGTAAATTTTAGGATGCACTCGTGATTCTTTTCATAAAGAGTTCTACATTTGCGGTTCAGTTACGCATTATAAATCGCGGAAGTGCGCTATTATAATCTTACTGCACTCGCTACAGAATCGTGGCAACTATGATATAATGGTGGTTGTAGCTCAGTTGGTTAGAGCATCGGTTTGTGGTACCGAGGGTCGCGGGTTCGAATCCCGTCTTCCACCCCTAAGCGGGATTCTTGCGAGAGAGTTCCGCTTTTCTTTTGCTCATTAGATTTGTTAATCAAATACATTGAGATCTTGCAGCTTAATTCCCTCTTTGCTGACGCTCCTTGGTGATAGTCTTATTCCAATTTAATTGAATTGTTTAGCAGCTGTATTTAATTCATTTTTATCTATACTTTATGCCGATTCAGGCGATAAAAACTGAATGAAGCCATCAAACCGATTACCGAAATACCCACCATCATCATAAATAGATCCTGGTGACCAGCGTACCCTGGTGAACGGTCTAGCAAATATCCCATGATGGGTCCCATGAATATATCGGGAAGAAACCCAATGATGGACGCCAGACCGATGGCAGTCCCTGTGAAGGAGATAGGAATCTGAGCCTCGTCCATGATGGCAAAATAAAGGCCTCTCATAGCATAAATAGCGATGGCCGTCAGGATGATTGAACTTATGATAATTGATGTAATAGCAGAGAGCTCGCTGAAAAATGCGATGCTTCCACTACCCATGATCATCAGTAGGAAGCAGACCATCAGCATCCTCGAAGAGCCCACCCTATCTGCCATCAGTCCTACGCTCACAGCAGCTATCGGCCTCACCCAGAAAGTCATGGTGCTGATCCCTGCCGCTTGGACTTCATTAAACCCTAACACATCCTGAGCCAGCAAAGAAAAATCGTCAGTGACCTTATATCCACAATAAGCGCAGATAATAATGATAGATTGTAGCCAGACTGATGGGATCTTAGCGACTCTAATTAGATCTTTACCATTAATCTTCTCAGGAGCTACCTCACTCTCTACGTGGTCAAACTGTCTTAATGCAATAAAGACTAACAAAGCAGCTACAAATACAAAGGACGAGATAATGGTCATCATCTTCAAAAAAGCCTGATTTCGGTCAGCATCTGCTATATTATTTATATCTCCTTCTACGAATATGGAGAACAGCCAGACGCCTACTGTCCCCACTACAGCCGCAAATAAGCCTCTTCCACCATCCAGCAAGCCAAACATGAGACCTTGCTGATCTGTCCCACCAATTATTCTAGTCGCTCTCAACAGTGATGCCCAAAACAAGAGTATAGTTGTCAATCCCCAGTAAGGATATAAATATAATAAGGTGTGTTTCGACGGATATAATAATAAGATGACACCACCAAGTCCAGTTCCGAGCAGAGCCGTGCTCATGAGCTTAGATGCTGGGAATCTATCCGCCAGCGGACCGCCTAAAAGATATGCGCCTACTGCGACGATGCCATAAGCAGAGAAGTAACTGCCCAATTCTAAATTAGTGATTTCGAAAAACGACAACAATGTAGGTCTGAACAGTCGTGGAATGACAAAGGGTAAAAAGAAGATAGACTCTCCAGCTATGATCAAAATTAGTATAGCCTTGATCTTGTTGCGACCCGATAGATCGTGCATCCTGACAATATAAGCTTTTATTTATGAGCCAGTATAAGAACAATAATTTTCTATATAGCAGGTCCAGTTGCTTCGATTGACCACTGTCAATTATGGTATCGGGACACGTATTTGCCTGTATGATGAGAGAAGTAAATTATCTTTGTCGTAAAAGTTTTAAATATGAAGAATGTTTCAGTTATCGGAGCTGGCACCATGGGAAATGGAATAGCGCACGTTTTCGCTATGGCGGGCCATGAAGTCACCTTAATCGACATTTCTACAGAAGCGTTAGAAAAGGCTATGGCAACCATTGAGAAAAATTTAGACAGGATGATCAGTAAGGAAAAAATTACTGCGGCGGTAAAATCTGAGACTCTTGCCTTAATTAAAACCTCATCAGATCTGCCAGCAGGTGTCGGAAGGGCTGACTTAGTCGTGGAGGCAGCCACCGAGAATATCGATTTAAAGTGCAGGATCTTTGCAGACATCGATGCGCACGCTCCTCAAGAAGCTATACTCGCCACTAATACTTCTTCAATCTCAATTACGGAGATAGCAGCAACTACCAAAAGGCCGGAGCAGGTCATCGGTATGCACTTCATGAATCCAGTCCCCATCATGAAGCTGATCGAAGTGATCAGAGGCTACAGCACTAGTGATCGGGTCACAGCCCAAATCATGGATCTGAGTAAAGCCATCGGTAAGGTACCCGTGGAAGTGAATGATTACCCAGGATTTGTTGCTAATAGAATCTTGCTGCCCATGATTAACGAAGCCATACATGCTCTGCACGAAGGCGTGGCTGGAGTAAAGGAAATAGACACCGTTATGAAGCTTGGCATGGCTCACTTGATGGGACCGCTTCAATTAGCTGATTTTATTGGACTTGATGTATGTTTAGCTATTCTTAGAGTACTGCAAGATGGTTTTGGGCAGCCTAAATATGCCCCGTGTCCCCTACTCGTGAATATGGTCACGGCGGGAAAATTGGGTCGAAAATCAATGGAAGGCTTTTATAGCTATGAGGCTGGTTCCAAAGTGATTAAGGTTTCACCTGCATTTGCTTAGCAGCTTTTAGAGGGTAGGACTCAATAGCCACATCTCTCCGAAAACATGCTTATAGTGAGAATAATGAGAAAATCTGCGCCTACTCCATTTCCTTGCTCAATTTTATCTCTCTATCGATATCAAGGAGTTAAATTAAATACACTGCTTTAGATCTGCACTAAGTAAGTAGACGAGATTAAAAAACTAAATAAAAGACCCATGCTCCTACATGGAGATGGGTCTAGTTATTATTATCTACCAGAAGACTATTTCAGAGTTGAAATTTTGTAATCTGCTGTCTTTTTATACTTTGCACCTTTGATCAGCTTATAAGCAGCTACTGCCTCAGTATTCTTTCCTAATTTTTCTAAAGATTCTGCTTTGGCAAATATTACCCTGTCCTTCTTCTTCGGGGATAAGCTAAGCGCACTATCCAAATGTGTAATAGCGTCAGCATGCTTACCCGTCTCCATTAAGCTTTTGGCCATGTAATATCTTACATCGGCATTATCTTTCTTAGCGACAAGCGTTGTTGCCAAGCTGACTACTTCATCGTAGGCCTTAGCATTGTAGCTAGAGCTCACGAGTGACTTAGCTCGCTTGTATGCCTCTGTTTCTTTCTTCGTTTTTCCCTCAGCTTTCGCCATTTCCGACGCTTTCATGTACGCTGTCATAGCTTCAGTATTTTTGCCTTGATCATCTAATACCCTCGCTAAGCCAATGTAATTAGAAGAGTATTCAGGGTTCATTGCAGTACCTTTAGTATACATCGCTGTGGCTTCATCGTAAGCTTTAGCTTTTCTTTTAGAGTTGCCCAGATTGTAGGCAGCCATAGCGCCATTCTTTTTAGCTAATCCAATAACCTTTTCGTTGCCGTCAGCTTCTGCCTTAGTTAATGCCTGCTCTAAGGAGGCCAAGCCGCCAGCATAGTTTTTGGCTTTCAGTGCTGCTAAGCCTTCATTATAAAGACTAGCGGCGGTCTTTTCAGCCGTGGCTTCTTGTGCATTTGCATTGATCGTGAATAATAGTGCCACTGCCAAAATGAGGCATGACTTCATTAATAGCTTTGTCATATTGTTTAATATTGTCATATTCTAAATAAATAAATTTAAAGTGTATTATAATGCTCAAGCTCAATATATAAGAAATACTATGGACAGTGAAAATCTTTTATTTAGCAAAATGTTAAAGTCAATAACTATCAATCGATTACGTCTAAATCTTAACTTCTATGCAGCTCATTACGGAAATCTCTAAAGCAAATAGTAGAATAAGGCCGCACATCCACCACACCCTTTTATTAAAGTCTGATGCGCTTACAGCCATGTGTGGTGGGAAAGTATATCTAAAATTAGAAAGTGAACAATATACTGGTTCGTTCAAGGCCAGAGGGAGTCTCAATAAGATCCTCTCGCTGACAGCTAAAGAGCGAGAGCGAGGATTGGTTACAGCTTCCACCGGTAATCATGCTCAAGGATTTGCTAGAGCTTGCAGCATCTCAGGTGCTAATGGCATCATCTTCTTGCCCAAGACTGCTGCACCCTCGAAGGTAGAAGCGCTCAAATATTATGATATCAATCTTCAATTCTATGGGGATGATAGCCTCACCACTGAGCTATATGCTAAGCGATATGCCAAAGAGGAAAACAAGGTGTGGATATCACCGTATGATGATCGTCAAATTATTGCTGGTCAGGGCACCATTGGCCTGGAGCTATTACATGACTTAGATCATATTGATGATGTATATATCACGATTGGTGGAGGAGGCTTGATCTCAGGCATAGCCAGCTATTTGAAGCACCATAAGCCTGATGTGAAGATCATTGGCTGTCAGCCAGAGAATTCACCTGAAATGTCTTTGAGCGTTGAGGCAGGAGAAATCGTAGATTATCCAGCAGCTCAACCCACATTGTCAGATGGCAGCGCGGGAGGCATAGAGCCTGGGTCAATGACATTTCCGCTATGTCAAGATCTTGTAGATGAATATATACTCATTAGTGAAGATCAGATTAAGCAAGCGATCAAGCTTGTAGCTCACAAACATCATAAGATAATAGAAGGAGCCGCTGGTGTTGCCGTAGCTGGTCTAATAAAAAATAGAAAGAAGTCGCTATCCAAGACAAGCGTCGTCATCATATGCGGAGCTAATATTGGCTTGGATGTATTTAAATCAATAATCTAATCAGGTGGGAGCCTGATAGCCTTGGCTTTCGATCATCATTTTAGCTATGATCTCACACAATATTTCTGACGTACCACCACCGATCTGACCCAAGCGCGTATCTCTATACATACGGGCCATCGGATAGTCCTCCATGAAGCCGTAGCCGCCGAACATCTGCAGACACTGTGTCATGACACGATCAGCTAGCTGAGTCGATAATAGCTTAGCCATCGATGCCTCCTTTACGAGGTAGTCATCTTGCGCTAATCTCGCATATAGACTATAAACAAAAATTTTATTCAGCTCGATTTCTGTTGCCATTTGAGCCACTCTGTGACGCAATACTTGAAATCGATTTATCTTTTTTCCGAAGGCTTCTCTCTGATTCATGTATTGTAAGGATACTTCTAACGCATATTCCGCTGCTGCATAGCCGCCGACGGCCATAGCTAATCTCTCTGAGACGAAGTGCTGCATTATATACAAGAAACCTTGATTTTCGCTGCCTAATAGATGAGAATCAGGAATCCTCACATCATCCAAGGAGATCTCTCCTGTATCCGATGCTCTCCAGCCAAGCTTATCAAGCATAGTAGCGCTGAGGCCAGGCGTGTCTCGATCCACGATAAATAGGCTGATGCCTTTTGCCTTTAATTCAGGATTTGTCTTTGCTGCAATAATTAGGAAGTCGCTCGACACTCCATTTGTGATAAATGTCTTAGACCCGTTTAACACATATGTGTCTCCATCCTTCACAGCAGTGGTGCGCAGCGCCTGCACGTCAGAACCACCGCCCGGTTCAGTGATGGCTAAGCAGCCTATCTTTTCTCCTGATATCCCTGGCTTTAAGTACGTTTGTTTTTGTTCTTCAGTGCCTTCATGTTTTAGATGAGTCAGCGCTAACCATGGGTGAGCACCAATGGAAGCAGCAAAGCCTCCAGAGTTCATCCGGCCAATTTCTTCATCCATGATGACCTTATACCAAATATCCAAATTCAGTCCTCCATACTCTTCATCTTGGGAGATACCGAAATAGCCCATCTCTCCAAACTTTAGATATATACTTTTGGGTAGACGGCCATCCTTCTCCCACTGATCTACATGTGGTCTGACTTCCTTTTCTAAGAAATCTCTCACAGACTGTCGAAATAATCGGTGATCATCATTAAAGTAATAACTGTAGCTATTTGCCATACTCATACTATAAAAAAAGCCCGCAGCTCTTATGAACTGCAGGTCTTTATACTTTTGAAATTATAATAGAAATTAATCGTAATTCACGATAAATTCCACTCTTCTATTTTCTGCTCTTCCAGCAGCTGTACTATTGTCAGCAACAGGTCTTGATTCACCAAATCCTGATGCAGATAGTCTCGTAGGGCTAATGCCTTT
>Ga0209185_1001626_pt1 | contig 18553 bp, 16 predicted proteins | sample SidtaG_2_FD_187425 | JGI IMG/M metagenome (GOLD analysis project Ga0209185, IMG submission 187425) | Marine algal microbial communities from Sidmouth, United Kingdom - Sidmouth_Asex2 metaG (SPAdes) (version 2) | ecosystem: Host-associated > Algae > Red algae > Unclassified | place: Sidmouth... | reverse complement strand
CCTTTGTTTCAACTGGGGCTGTTTCCATCTGTGTTTCGGGTGCCATATCCGCGACATCGTTTTTAGCTGCGGCAATCGGAGCCGCTTCTGCCATTTTTCCGCCAATTGACGCGGCTGTGTTAAGCGATTTTGGCGCCGTATCGACACCTGTTGTTGCGCAAGCGCTGAGGGCTGTGGCAAGAACAGACGCGGTTGCGTATTTTACAAAAGTGTTCATTTTTATACCTGTTTATAAAAGGTGTGAAGTCATGTAGTGCCGTTACGCCCTTAAGAGGCGAATTAACACTCTTATTTACACATTTTAACCAAGTAATTTGACGCACATATTCAGTTGTAATTTTGGCAATAGCGCGTCGAAACATGGGTTCCTAATATAAGTCCCATTTGCGAAACCTAATTCCGATTAGAATCTGTTATTTCCACCTGGCTGAGGGTTTGTGTCGCCTCGTGCTCATCTAAAAAGACTTTGCGCATATGTCCGCTTTCAAACAGGCACATGACGAAGGGACTTTCGGATTTTTCATCAGGTAAGGCCGTTTTTATACCCTGTTTAGATAAGCTTATGAGCCTTTCAAAAAAGGCCGCCTCGCCCTCTATGTCAAAAACCTCTAAATCAATTTTATACTGAAATGCGCCGCGGACTTTGAAAATAAACATGGCATTGCGACGCTCGGTATAAAAATCATAATCAGATGTTTCGAATTCGGCTATCATCAAATCAGGTGAGATATTGAGCGCTTTGGCCACGCGGTTTAGACTGTCCTCTGGGCCGCTTATATAGAGATCGCACGAAATCATTGGGTCATTACCTTCAGGACTTACAGATAAGCTTAAGGAAATACCCCGCACCTTCAAGGCGCTTTGTATAACCGCTTTCCATTGCCCATTGCGCCGCCCGCAAAGTTAAGGCAAAACGCCTGCATGACCTTAAAAATTGCCTTTCAAATGGACCCGATGGAATCTGTCAATATAGACGGGGATACCACATTCGCCCTCGCCGAAGTTGCGCAAGCCCGCGGTATGACTTTGTATGAATATGGGCCAGAGCACCTCGCCTATAATGCAGGAAAGATAGAAGCGTTTGCCCGCCCCATGACCGTGCGGCGTGAACAGGGCAATCATGTGACATTTGGGCCGCGCACGCGGATCAATCTCGAGACGGATATAGATGTAGTGTGGATGCGCCAAGACCCGCCTTTTGACATGGCCTACATTACCTGCGCCCATATATTAGAGCGATTGAAAGGTAAGACCTTGGTTGTGAATGACCCCGAATGGGTGCGCTCTTGCCCAGAGAAAATCCTACCCTTAGATTATCCAGAGCTTATGCCCGCAACCTTGATCACGCGCGACCGCGGATCGATTGACGCCTTTCGTTCTGAACATAAAGACATCATCCTCAAGCCGCTCTTTGGAAACGGCGGCGCAGGCGTGTTCCGCGTCAAAGAAGATGATAGCAATTATAGCTCAATCCTTGAGATGTTTATGGAGAGCTCGCGCGAGCCCATCATCGCCCAAGCGTTCCTCAAAGACGTGGCGAAAGGTGATAAGCGTATCCTCATCATTGACGGCGTAGCGGTCGGTGCGATCAATCGTATCCCACAAAAAGGCGAAACCCGCTCCAACATGCATGTCGGTGGCAAAGCCGTCCCGACCGAGCTGACCAAAGATGATATGCGAATCTGTGACACCATCGGCCCCATGCTCAAAGCACGCGGTCAAATTTTAGTCGGCATAGACGTGATCGGTGATAAAATGACCGAGATTAATATTACCTCCCCCACGGGCGTGCAGGAGTTGAAACGGTTTAGCGGCGTGGACGCGGCAGCCCTGTGTTGGGACGCGATTAAGGGGAAGTTGGGGGGTGTCTAATTACATGTAGTCGCCCCTCCCAAAACTACTTCACGATACGCGTATAAATTTGTTCTGATCCGGACCCCGTAATTTCTCCAAATATGGTTTCAAATGCGGTTTCCATATCACCCTCACTGTCGACATCATAATAGTTATTGTTCGATGAAGCGCAGTCACGGAGCGTCATAGGGATTTCCGGCACAAGGTCATTTACGATTTTTAATTGATCCAAATCCGGTTTATAATTAATTTTGTACCAATCTTTGACAGGCCAGTCCCAAATAAGGTCTGGGAATCCGTATTCAATATTCATTACAATAAGATTGATGCCACGCGTCTTGAGCGCATCGCAATGCCGGGTTTCAAGCGTTTGCATATAGGTTCCGTCTATTGTCGGATCTTCGTAAGTATCACTTGATAATTTCGGGAAGGGTTTGCTGGAGCCAGAAGGGTCATTGAAGTGTTCTAAGCCATCCGTCATTAAGATAACATAATTCAGCGGGCTTTCCTCACTACTTCCATCACCAATATTCTCAATTTTGGAATTAACTGTGTCTAAAGGGGTTTGCAGATCAGTTAAACCTTCGCCAGAGGTCAATTTTATGTTTTCAGATTTATTGTATGCTGCTGTAAGATCTGCTGCAAAATTATAGGGATTAGATTTATGGCTTTTGTCCAAAGGTATTATACTTATGCGCGTATTTTTTGTAATGCCGTCCTCTTCTGCAAGAGCCTGTCCAACAAATCCCTTCAGCGCATCTGATACCGCGTCGATACGTAAGCGAATACCTTTATCTTTATAATACGTATAACTGTTTTCCGAACCTGAGTGGCACGCGAAAGCACAGGGCTCCATGCCCGTGTCGTCCATTATTTCAGTATCATAAACCATGGCATCTCGGTCAGTTTTAGTTTGTCCAATACCCATGGATGCAGAATTATCAACAATGATATAGATATTGACAAATGGGGGGTCTCCTTGCTCACCATAAGACGTCATAGCTTCGGCTGTCACATTCACCTGGCTCACTTTCGGTATTGCGAAGGCCAAAATATTATCGACAGTTGCGGAAGCAGTCATCGTTGCAGTCAAGATAAGTTCTGGGCCTTGATCGTTGGGCAAGTTGCCAACTACTTTAATCTTCCTCTTTGTTATGTCAGGAGCTAATTTGCCTATATTGTCATCAAACGAACGTCGACCTAATTTTTTCCGCTCTTTTATGGTCATTTCTGTCGGTACTGTTGCCGCTAGCACCGCCATATCCGCAGCATGTTGCAAAGTATTTTTAGCCCTAATTAGGCTCTCAGTCGTAAGCGCTACGGATACACCCATTAAAAGCAAGGCACATCCCAAACCGAAATTTACAGCAATTGAGCCATTCTCGCTTTGCCAAAATCGAGCACTCTTCTCTCGTCTAATTCTCATAACTAATTCCCCACAGAATTTCGCCCTGGACGACCTTTAGTTGCATTATATTAAATTAACGTAAAACGATATGTAGCCTTAAATTGAAAAATATTTGTATGGTCATTGAATATTCTTTAAATTGATATTCGTCATGAGTTTTGCGGCTCACCTGTAATTACAAAACTTTTTACAATCTGATGGTATTCCTTCTATATTACGCACGCTTAAAATGCCCTCTAACAAAATCGTCACTTGAAAAAGGCCTCCTAATCTTTACCCCTCGGTAAGACAGACGCGTTAACCTGCGTTAACGTATTGATTTGAGAGTTCTCACATGCCTAATTCCGCTAAAAACTGGTTCCAAAGATTAGCGCCTTACCGCCGCGCTCAAGACTGGCGCGCTTTGTTTGAAGTCGTTGTAACGCTCGTACCGTTCCTTGCCTTGTGGGCGGGGATTTGGGGATTGTTCCAAGCGGGTCATGTTTGGGCTTTGCTGGGTGTGATTCCGGCGGGGGCATTTATTGTCAGGCTTTTCATTATCCAACATGATTGCGGTCATGGCTCTATGTTTTCAAACAAGCATGTCAATAATTGGGTGGGTCGTTTTATCGGCATATTGACCCTAACGCCTTATGATCATTGGAAGCGCGGCCATGCGCTCCATCATGCGGGGTCGGGTAATTTGGATCGTCGCGGCATTGGGGATGATATACTAACTTTGACCGTGGCTGAGTACGAAGCGCAATCACGTTGGGGCAAGTTTAAATATCGTCTCTATCGCCATCCCGTTATCATGTTTGGGGTCGGCCCGGCCTATGTTTTCCTTCTCACCCACCGTATCCCTTTGGGCGCGATGAAAAACGGTGTGAAGCCTTGGGCAAGCGCTATGTTGACCAATCTAGGTGTCGCGCTTTTATACGGCCTGATGATTTGGGCGGTTGGATTCAAAGCTTTCCTTCTTATTCAGGTGCCATCCATCCTTGTGGGTGCGTCTATCGGGGTTTGGATGTTTTATGTTCAACATCAATTTGATGAAACGCATTGGTCACGGAACAAAGAGTGGAACCGCGAGACGGCCGCCCTTCACGGGAGTTCTTACTATGACCTGCCTAAGCCCCTCATGTGGATGACAGGCAATATCGGCGTGCATCACGTCCATCATTTGTCGTCACGGATTCCATTTTATAATCTGCCAAAGATCTTAAAAGACCATCCAGAGCTTACACGCGTAGGTCGCCTGACATTCTGGCAAAGCCTGAAATGCGTCCGCCTCGCGCTTTGGTGCGAAACGCGCGAAAAAATGGTAACATTCGCAGGCCGTCGTCAGGGACTAAGCCCAGCCTAACATCTACGTCTTAGAGATAAAATGCGCACGAAAACGTAACAAGTTTCGTGCGCTTTTTTATGTCTTCCATACCAGAAGCCATAACCTTGCGCTGAGGAAAACAGACGCTGCAAACAGTCCCGCCATCAGGCCAAACCAGACGCCATTCGGGCCAATTTCTGTTTTGATTGTTAAGATAAATGCCACTGGAAATCCGATCACCCAATAGCTGATACCCGTTAAAATCATCGGCCATGTCACATCTTTTAAGCCGCGCAATAGCTGATTTGCGGCGACTTGCACGGCGTCAAAAATCATAAACATGGACGCAATCGGCAAGAACCCAATCACGAATGCCAAGACCACTGTGTTCTTAGGATCGTCTGCGTTCAGATATAGGCCCGCTATGGTTTCAGGAATTAAGGCGACAATAATCGCAATCAATCCAATAGAGCCCGTCCCCGCAATTAAGGTCGTCAGCGCCGCGCGTTTTTTGGCGGCTTGGTTTTTTGCACCCTCTGCTAAGCCCACGCGCACAGCCCCCGCCATAGACAAGCCCCATGGCAGCATAAAGGCCAACGCCACAACGTTAAGTGCGATTTGGTAGGCCGCGACTTGCATCACGCCGATCAAACCCATTAAAAGCACAGCTGAATTAAATAACATGCCTTCAAACATGGTTGTCACGCTCATGGGCCAACCCAGGCGCACGACTTCGCGGAACCGCTCCCAGTCAGATTTCCAAAATCGTTTGAAAAGGTCAAACTTGCTCGCAACTTTATCGCGTTGAATGTAAATCACAAACAAAGCAAATGATGTGGCGTAGGATAATGACGACGCCACACCTGCCCCGACAAGGCCGAGTTCAGGGAACCCAAATTTCCCAAAAATCAAAAGGTAATTAAACCCCGCGTTCAAAGTCGTGGTGATGATTACTAATAGCAGCGGAATTTTAGTTTTCCCAAGCGCAGCGAGAAAGTTCCGCAAGGCCATAATAGCCAGCGCAAACGGCCACCCCGGCGAGAGCGCCAAAACATATTTCCCCGCTTCGCGCGAGACATCAGGGTCTTGGCCAAACATCAAGCACAAAGGTTCTGTCAACAAGATGAGTCCCACAACAAAGGGGAACATCATAAAGATCACCCAAAGTGCCATGCGCACAGAGCACCTTGCGTCTGCCCGGTTCTCTTGATCGGCACCCAAGGCTTGGGACACAAGCGGGGACACCGCCATGACAGGGCCACTTCCGACCATCCAGAGGAAGAAATACACCACCGCACCAAGGGATGACGCCGCAATCGCGGCGGGGCCAATCCGCCCAATCATCAGGATATCAATTGTAAAAACTAAGAACATCGCCAATTGCGTCGCCGCCATAGGCACGCCGAGCTTAAGAAGTTCGCGCAATTCTCCGCGCCAATGCGTTGGAAGCTCTACGGGTTTTCCCGCCTCTTTATCTATATTTAAATTTTGTATCTCAGCCATTTTAGGTCCGGTTTTATGGAGGTATCAAAAGAGGGCTAATTAAGTCAGATAATAAAAAACCCTCCGCGGTGGTTTCGGGAGGGTCGGTCAAATAGAGTATAAATTATACTGTCTTAGAGAGAGCCCTTCCGAACATATGTGCACGACGTCGATGTCAGAAACACCAGCTTTGCACGAAATGAGGTCAGGTGAAGGGTCACGGAATAGGTCATCCTAAGTTAAAACTTGGACTTTGGGTATTTGCCAACTGACAATCTGTCAATTTAAAAAGTTTTTTAAGTAAATTTATTGAGCTAAATTCGTCAGGTTTTTATTCAAGCCGTTTTGAAATCCTCCTACCCATATTCATGCCTTCGCCCCCTGAAACTGACAGACATTACGCCTATTTTTTGGCCCAAGGTATTAGGGACACAGAAATTATTGCGCCGCAAATGAACCTGCCATCCTCGATGCATTGGACTGTCGGAGACGACTTCGAATTGCGCGGTCACGTAAGGCAGTTTAATAATTCTGGATGGGAAGTCGAAAGCGGCTTGAATTTAACACATATCTGCTGGGGGGTTTGCACGAAGAAATCGTGGCATTGCGAGCAGACGCCAAGGCTCAAAAAACCTAGTCTAAGATCTTAGCTTAGAAATACGTCTCTAAGACTTTGTCCAAGCGCCGGCGGACAAGGGCCGTCAATTTTTGTAATTCGTAAAACTCAAGAACAGCGCGGTAAATTTCTTCGCGGCCCATCAATTCGTCTGACGTTCGGATTTCAAGCACAACCGCCGCAAGCTCTGACATTGGAATATCGGCAAAGCCTCTGGGGCCGAGTGTGCGCACGCGCACACGGTCTTGATCAGGTAGGCGGATAATCCACGCAACAGAGTCGTTCTCGTCCGTCGCCTCTGGATCGTCTTCACGTTCAATCAGAACCTCACCTGACTTTTCAGCCAAAAGGATAGCCCGCTCCATCAGGCGGCGCGTCGGGCGTGCGATTTTCATCAGGCCACCCGCTTTGGCATAGGTTTGGAACAGGTTGAGCGCCTGTATCGGGGCTTCGGATTTTAGAATGTCAGTAAAGCCGTGGACATATTGCGCTTGGCTGGCGCGCCTTGCATCAGCAACTGCGCGCGGTGTCCAATCGGAATAGGGAAGGTGAGTAATAGAGATATCAGACATAAACTCTTATCGCGTGAAAGCGTTAAAAAACAGAAGACGGCTACACATTTAATTTAAGTCGAACGCGTAAATTGGGCGACTGTTTAAAAGCGCGACCCTTTAACGGGGGGCGCGTTTGGCCAAAATCCGTTGCAATGTTCTACGGTGCATATTCAGTCGGCGCGCGGTCTCTGATACATTTTTGCCACACAGCTCATAAACGCGTTGAATATGTTCCCACCGCACACGGTCAGCAGACATTGGGTTTTCAGGGGGCTCTGGCGCTTCGCCTCTGGGTGCAAGGAGCGCTTTGCAGACATCATCGGCATCCGCAGGTTTTGCAAGGTAATCCACTGCGCCGCGCTTAACCGCAGATACGGCCGTCGCAAGGTTTCCGTACCCCGTTAACATCACCATTTTACAATCTGGGCGTTGTTCGTGCAGCGCGTCCACAACATCGAGACCATTGCCGTCTTCGAGGCGCATATCAAGCACGGCAAAAGCGGGCGGGTTGGCGCGCGCAATCGCTTTGGCTTCTGATACAGTTTCGACTGCGTTCACTTCAAATCCACGCTGGGTGAGCGCCCGTCCGATACGGTTTCGAAACGGCCCGTCATCGTCCAATATTAAAAGCGTATTGTCTTCGGGAATAGCATAATCTGTGTCTGTATCTTGCAAAGCCGTAGCCTCTCATCGTGTGTTTTGTAAGATATAGGTGTTTCTGGCTGAATTTAAAAGCCCTGACCTTGCAAAGTGGTCATGGCATTTTTGCAAGGCTCGTTATCAGACCCCTATTCGAAGCTATATTTGAGGCTTTATTCAAGGCTTTATTCAAGGCTGTCGCGTTTCCAAATCAGGGTTACTATGGCCCCGCCCGCTTCGGGAATTGAATAAAACTTTACCCGTCCACCTGTGCGTTCAATGAGTGTCTTTGCAATGAAAACACCCAGACCCATACCGCCCGCATTATCCGAATCAATGCGACCCGTTACATAAGGCTCCCCTAATCGTGGCAGGATAGAGGGGTCAAAACCTGGCCCGTCATCTTGAATTGTAATCCGTATCTTTTGGTCATCCCATTGCCCGGAGACTGTCACGGCGTGCTTGGCAAAATCAGCGGCGTTTTCAATCAGGTTTTTAAGTCCGTATAAGAGCTCTGCTTGTCGCCCGATTTGCGGCGGTAAACCGTCGCCTTCCATCGTCACAGATATATCAGGGCCCACACTTACAAACGGTTCAATCGCTTCGTCGAGTAGGCCTTCGAGCGAGAGCTGGTCGTGAATTAGATCGCCCTCATCCCCGCGCTGCGAGAGCTGTCGTAAGATATCGCGACACCTTATGGCTTGGGACAGCATAAGCCGGGCGTCTTCGCCGAGCGGTGTATCTGGGTCTAATTCGCGAGCCATTTCTTTGGCCGTCACTTGGATCGTCGCAAGAGGTGTCCCAAGCTCATGCGCCGCTGCCGCCGCCATTCCGCCCAGGGCTGAAAGTTTTTGCTCATGCGCGAGAACCGCCTCTGTTGCAGCCAAGGCCTCTGACATGCGGCGGCTTTCGGACGCGGCGCGCCACGCGTAGAGTGATGTAAAGATTGTTCCCACCATAAGCGCCGACCACGTCCCAAGGCGAAACATAAACGGCAGTTCAAACGTCGTCTCTGCAGACCACGGTAAGGACGCACTAGAGAACAATAGCGCGAATGATAACCCCGCCGCCAGCGTGCCGAGAATAATTAAGACGGGACGGCTCAGCGTGGTGGCACCCGTTACAACTGGCGCCAAGATCAAAAGCGCAAACGGGTTGGTCATTCCGCCCGTAAACCACAAAAGTGCAGAGAGCTGCAATAAATCAAATCCCAATTGCGCCACGGATTCGACATCCCCTGCGCGGCGGTCAAGCGGCCACATAAAAGAAACAATAATGTTTACCGCCGCACTTAGCGCGATAATAATAACGCACGGCCAAACATCAAAATTATAGCCCAATCCGCCTGCGACGATAATAATCGCCAAGCTTTGCCCGAATATGGCCATCCACCGCAATGTCACCAAAGTCGACCGTCGCAAACGTCCCGTTGTACGACGCGAGACACGCGAAAGCGGACGATCTGTGAGCGGGTTTAATATGGGTGGGTTCATTAATGTGGCCTTACGCCTTAGGGCTCGGATATACCGTCGCAGTCAAAGCTTGGATTATGGACTTAGCGCCTGTCGCGCCGTATGAGACTTTATACATACACACTTCTAACAAATGTGACCATGAAAGCCAGATTACACATGACCGCACCTTTTAAGACATTTCTTATGCTGACCCTCAGCATGACTTTCATGACAGGCCTCGCAGCATGTGGGCAACCCGTTGCGCAATCTGGCAAGGTCGCGACAAGTGGTACAGCCGACATTGGCGGCGCGTATAATTTGGTAAACCAAGACGGGCAGGCTGTCACAGATCAAACCTATGCTGGGCGACCTCAGCTGATCTATTTCGGGTTTACCTATTGCCCTGATATTTGCCCGACTGCGCTGATGCAAATGGGCATGGCGCAAGAAAAGCTCGCGGAAAAAGGCAAAGACGTTCAGTATATTTTTATCAGCGTCGATCCCGAGCGCGACACGCCCGACATTCTCGCGCAATACGTCACGGCCAATGGTTTCCCCAAAGGCCTGATCGGATTAACGGGAACTGTCGAACAAGTCGAAGCGACGAAAGCGGCCTATAAAGTCTATTCCACCAAAGTCATCGACGAGGCCAGCGCGGGTGACTATATGGTCGACCATTCCAGCATTATTTATTTTATGGATGCCAAAGGCGAATTGGTCGAGTTTTTCACTCATAACTCAACGCCAAATGATATCGCGACCCGCGTGCGGGTGGCAATCGGGAAGTGAGGACTGGATTATATAATTTAAAACCTGACCGCTTAATCATCACGCATAGATTTTTCCTGTGCGACAGCTCTTAGTTTTTCTTTATAAAGCGCATACTGTTTTTTCACATTTTTATCAGCTGCCAACTTTGAAACGCTTCCTTTACCGCGTAGAAGTGGACGCTCATTATTTGTAATGAATTTATCTAATTTTTCCGAAGCATCTCTCATAGCCACAAGACGACGAAGATCTGTTTCTTGTGCAAAGTAATCTAATAACATACCTGTAAAACGATTTAGATCTTTTACCTCGGCTTCCCCCAAAAAGTTTTTAGCTGTTAAAATGTCTTTTTGTGTAGGTCTATCACCAGAATACGACATAAGCCCCATTAAAGGTTGAGAGGCCTTAGCTCTATGCATTCGTATTTCAGCACCCGTCATACCTGTTACAGCAAAATGCAATTTATTTTGTACCGTTGCAAAAAAACCTGATTTTTCTTTTTCAGTAAGTAGCCCATAATCTTGGCATAAAGAACAAATTCTACGAACTTCTTTGTAAAGGTTCTTCTCCGAAGCCCTTATCTCCCGAATGATTTCTTGTAAGTCTAGAAAGTGATCAAAATTATCAGGGTCTTTTAAGCGCTCTGTATCAACTACAAAGCCTTTAGTCGCGAATCTCACTAATTTGTCTGTTGCCCATTTTCTGAACATTGTCGCCTGTTTAGAAGATACTCGATATCCTATAGATATTATCATATCGAGGCTGTAAATTGTTAAAGGTCGCCCCAGACTTCTTTGCACTTTTTGCAAAGAAGTCGATTCCTCTAGTTCATTCTCATCAAGTATATTACGAATGTGCCTTGAAATACTCGCAACATCACGGTCAAATAACTCTGCAATTTGACTCTGTGACATCCATAAAGAATCCTTTAAGAAATGAAACTCAACCTGAACTCCGCTTTCAGTTGAATAAATAAGTAGCCTATCTCCTGTGTCTTCATCTTCAACAAGTCGTATTGGTTCAGAGGCGTCATCTATTAAATTATCAGGGCCTTGTTTTTGTGAGTTCTTTTCTAGAGCTCTATTAATTGCATCTTCCAAACTGGAATTTAACTGAGCAGGTTTTTCACTATCAACTGTCATTCTCTAATCTACCCATAAAAGTCTTTGCTGATTAACACTCACTACATATTATTTTAGACCATATCTACTATTCTACCGTCTAATTGCTTTGCTAATGCCTGCGCTAATTTTTGCGCGCCCTTATTTTCGCCTGCTTCGCCCTCCGCATGCGTGAGGTAGAGATAAGGCTCTAGCATTTCCAACTCGATCAGTTGCAAAGTTCCCGCCAGCCCTCTGATTAAATCAACACGCGCATAAAGCGGTGTAAACGTCAGCGCGTCCATGACGGAGCGCGCCGTGGCCCGTTCGCGCGACGTGGGAGTGTAGGTTTCCTCAGAGCCGCCATAGAGCGATTGCACGCGGTAATCTCCGTCCTTGGGACGTTTGACAACCGCATGTGAAAACTGTCCGCCAAAGAACAGGAATGAATATTCGCCTTCGGTTTCGACGCTCGGAAGAAACGCTTGAACCAAAGCGCCTTGCGGCGGAAGGTCGTCTTTACTCGGGAACGGGTCGCCCTTGGTATAAAGGACTTGTCGCCACGCACCGCCGCCGACTTGGGGTTTAATCACGATCTTATCTGCACCCAAAGTTTCAAACGCCTTAGTAATTCCGGATTGCGTCACACGTTCCAGAATGACAGTTTGAATAACGGGCGCGCCGTGGTCTTCGAGTTCGTCCAAATAGGATTTATCAGAATTCCACCGCAAGGTTTTAAAACTATTGAGCAAAAGCGTTTGCGTATCTACTTTAGCCATTTCTGCGATAAAGGCTGTTTCATTGCCTTCGAAATAATCCCAAACAAACAAAGGCAGCATAGCGTCATACGTGCTGGCCACGCTGGCGGCCTCTTTCCACGGCACTAAATCCAAGGCCATGCCAAGCTCGGCAAAAGCGGGCACAAGCTTGCCCATTTGTTCGTCACGCTCAAAGGAATCTTCACGCTGACCGTCCGTATTCGGCATCATGTTTTCAGAGGCGAGGATGGCTATTTTTTTCATGGAATGTCCTTAGGGGCGTATCCTTGGAGGAATCTCAGCCGCAGAGATTGCACGCATAGGCATTATACGTTAGGGGGCTGAAACGAATATAGTATTAAATAAGATTTAGGCGCTAAAATGGCTCGTACAAGCTCTACCCCAAAAAATTCATCAAAAAAAACTGAGATTGATGTCCTTGGTATCGGAAACGCAATTATGGATGTGATTGCCCCTATTGGCGATGATTTCCTGACAACACATGAAATTGCTAAAGGCGGCATGACCTTAATCGACGAAAAACACGCCATTAAGCTGCATAAGGCTTTAGACAAAGCCCATAAATCTGTTGAAATTGCAGGCGGGTCTGCGGCCAATACAATGGTCGGCATTGCAAGCCTTGGTGTCAGCAGTGCCTATGTCGGGAAAGTCGCAAGTGACGCGCTAGGCAAACGGTTCACAAAAGGGCTACGCGATTCAGGTCTTACATATGATACCGCCCCAACGTCCTCTGGCCCGTCGACGGCGCGTTGCATCATTGCGGTCACGCAAGACGGAGAGCGCTCTATGAGCACCTTCCTCGGCGCGACGACACAATTAACAAAACGCGATATCATCAAAAGCCAAATCGCATCCGCTCGGATTGTTTATCTCGAAGGCTACCTTTTTGATTCGGACGCGGCCAAAGCCGCTTTTGTAAAAGCCGCTGAAATCGCACAAGCGGCGGGACGTAAAGTTGCCCTCACGCTGTCAGATAGCTTTTGTGTCAATATTCACCGCGAGAGTTTTAAACAGCTTGTCAAACATCACGTCGATATCTTGTTTGCGAATGAAGCCGAATTACTCGCACTTTACGAAACAGAAGACTTTGACAAAGCGATTAAGGCCGTTGCAAAAGATTGCGAAACCGCTTGCGTCACAAGAGGCGAAAAAGGATCTGTGATTGTAACGGACGGAAAGCGCCACACGATCCCCGCTGTTCCTGTTAAAAAGCTTGTCGATACAACAGGTGCAGGCGATCAATACGCGGCGGGTGTGCTTGCGGCGCGCGCTATGGGGCTGGACTGGGCAGATTGTGGACACCTTGGAAGTCTATGTGCGGCAGAAGTCATTTCGCATTACGGCGCACGCCCTGAAATTCGTATTCAGGACCTTATTACGAAATCTGCTTAAAGCATTTTGCTCTTGATTAGGAAACGGCCTTTAAGCTTACCTTGAAGGCCGTTCCTGTTGAACTTGTTGAATCTAGAACAAGCCCCCCGTCTTGGGCCTCGGCGAGTTCTTTTGAAATCGTCAAACCAAGCCCTGTATTCCCGTGACCTGTTGAGGCTTTAAACGCTTGGAACAGATTTTCTTGCGCGCGTTTAGACAGACCTTCCGCCGTATCTTGAACATAAATATGCACACATGTCGCGTCGGTTTCCGCACGCACAGACAGTTCACGCGTCGCCATATCATCCCGAATGGCCGCCATAGCTTGGGCTGCATTGCGAAACAGGTTTGAGAAAATACGGTATGTATGATCGGGGTCGCTCAGCACTTGCAAGCTCCCGTCGACAGAATTTACAAATTTAATCTGTCTGTCCCCTGTCCCAAAAGTACCAAGCGTGTCTGTTGCGGCCTCAGTCAGAAGATCAGCGATTTTAATATTTGATAATTGCGGCGGTTCTTCTTTTGATTGGGAAAAGTTCAAGACTTCCGCCGTCAGCTTTACACCTCGGTCAATCGCACGCGTCAGGCGTTCGCCCATATTGGCCACGCGCTCATCCTTATTCATAGAAATTCTATCAGATACAAGTTGCGCGGAGGTCAGAACATTCCGGAGGTCATGATTGATTTTGGCAACAGCCAGCCCCAATGTCGCAAGGCGTTCGCGTTGTTTAAACGAGGCCCGCACGCTTTGCTTCATATCGTAAAATTCGCGCTGTAATTGTCCGATTTCGTCGCGGCGGTTTCCGGGATGGCCTTTATCCCGACGCTTTTGCGGATCATCGCGAAAGTCGGCAAGGTCTTTGGCCAAATGTTCGACGGGTCGAATAATTAAGGCGAGCATAGCGCAATAAATCAACACCCCTGTAATGATGGCGATAATAAGCGAGAGCCACGCTATGCGTTCAAAATAATCCCGCATCGCCCATTGCAGCTTCCCCTTAGGTACAATCATCTCCAACACGTCTTGACCCTCAACAGGACTATTTGAGAGCACCCTTAGATAACCGTCTGCACTGCCAAAGAAAGAGCGGTACGCATCACGAAAACGCGGCAAGCGCCGCAGCTCTCGCAGGTCAACAATTTCAAAATTGCTCGATTCGGGCGGCATGCCTAAAACAAGTTCCGTCATGCCGTCGCGCTTTGTTGACATCATAATGACATCTGTCGCGTCCATGAATTGCTTAGACAGCATGTCACTGCCTTCGTAATCGGACACACCTGTCAAAGCTTGGGCCAAAAGCCCTGCTTGTTGCGCACGTTCTGAGAGCCAGTCTTGCCGAAAAATCGCCGCCGACGGAATAAAGATTAAAAGCTCTGCCAGCATGACAAATCCAATTGTCAAAAACAGCAGCTTTCGCGAGAGCTTTCGGGTGAACAGACCTTTAAACATGAACGCTCTTAACCTGACAGAGAGGGGCTGTCATCTTTGCCTATTGGAATTTCGTCCAAAGAGCTGCAAGTTTTTTAAACCGAGCGCCAAAAATCAGATCTGTATACCACGAACTTGCGGCGCGTTTCACCGCTTCGCCGCGCGTCGGATAGGGCGAGATAATCTGAGCTAGCCCTGATATTTTGACTTTATTGGTCATGGCAACCGATATCATTTGGATGAGGTCGCCTGCAGATTCGCCAATAATCGACGCCCCTAAAATTTTGCCTTTTGTTGTCGCGACAATTTTTACGCCGCCGCCCTCCGAGCGCTCTGCAATTGCACGGTCGTTTTCTTCGAAATGCCAGCTGACGCAACGCACATTGTGACCCGCCTCTTTGGCTTCGGCTTCTGTCAGGCCAATACTTGCCAGTTCAGGCTCGGAATAAATCGCGGCGGGCATGCGGTTCGTCTCTGCGCTAATATTAATTCCAGGCGGGGTATAATATAGCGTCTTCATCACCTGCCCCGCATGGAAACCTGCAATATGGGTCAGGCCGCCTTTACCTTTGGCGACATCACCCAATGCAAAAACGCGCTTATTGCTTGTGCGGAGATATTTATCTGTTTCAATGCCGCGCCCGTCAAAGGTGATGCCCGCTTTTTCAAGCTCTAGCCCGTCTGTGACCGCGCGACGTCCCGCCGCCACGAGCAGATGCGTGCCTGTTAAGGTCGTGCCGTCTTCAAGGTCAACCGCCACACCTGTTTTCGTCTTGCGGATCATTTTCGTTTTTACAGGCGCGTGAAAGATGAGGCCTTCTTCTTTTAGCGCTTTGACCAAAGCGTCCGCATGTTCAGGTTCTGAGCGACCCAAAGGTGCGGCCACGTCAATGATTTCGACTTTGGAACCAAGACGGTGGAACGCTTGGCCAAGTTCAATCCCGATAGGGCCTGCACCGATCACAAGTAAATGTTTCGGCTGTTTATCAACCGTGAAAATTGTCTCATTTGTCAGGTAAGGCGTGTCAGATAATCCCGGAATAGGCGGGGCCGATGCGCGGCTGCCCGTCGCGACCACAATACGTTTGGCACGGACTTCGACACTGTCAGAGACCACTGTTTGGTCGTCTTTAAAGCTCGCATATTCGCGAATGACCGTGCAGCCCAAACCTTCGAAACGTTCTTGGCTATCGACGGGCGCGATATGGTCGATCACGCCTTGGACGTGAGCTTTGACGGCATTAAAATCAACAGAAGGCGTTTTAGGCTCAACGCCAAATATTTTACCTGTGGTGAGCGCGTGCGCATGTTTACCCGCCGCGATCAAAGCTTTTGACGGAACACATCCTGAATTTAGGCAATCGCCGCCCATATCATGCGCTTCAAAAAGAACTACAGAGCGCCCAAGTTGCGCCGCGCCAGAGGCAATCGACAGACCGCCTGACCCCGCGCCAATAATACACAAGTCCACATCATAGTGTTTTTTCGTCATGATAAATCTCTCTTCGGGGGCCGTCTTAATCGCGGTTTTTTAGAATATTAAAGTTAGGTCGCAGATTTTTTTGCAAATTTCTTATACAGTACAGGCAAGAGCGCGAGCGCGATCAAACCCAATATAGGCAAGATAACTTTGGGTTGGGTCATAAGGCCCGAGAGCTTCACTTCGCCGCCTTGTTCAAAGACCGCGCCAATACCTGCGCCGACGCTGGCGTAAACAAAACTGCCCGGCATTATGCCAAAAAACGTTGTTACAATGTAATTTCGGATTTTTACATCAAACAAGGCTGGAACGAAATTTACGACAAAAAACGGGAAAGCTGGTATAAGGCGCAAGATAAACAGGTATGACAATTCGTTTTCTTTCAAACCCTTTTCAAACTTCGCCATATAATTCCCGCCAGACTTTGCCTTTAGGAAATCACCAATCGCGTATCGCGCGGCCAAAAACAACACTGTCGCGCCAATCGTGGCCCCAATAACAATGGCAAACCCGCCCGCAAGCGTGCCAAACAGAAAGCCGCCGAACAAAGAGAGGAAACTCGCACCGGGAAAAGAGATCGCGGTCAGGGTCGCATAAAGCCCCATAAAGGCCAAAATAGAAATTGCAAAATTATCAGAAACAAGGGCGCTCAGCGTGGCGCGGTTTTCTTTTAAGCTATCAAGCGAGACATAGTCTGGCCCGCCCAAGGCAAAAAAGGCTGATAGAGCCAGTGCGATAATGGCAAGCGGAGCCAATCGCTTTAGTAGGCTTTTTTTAGGCGCAGGCGTGTCGTCCTCGGAAGGCACAGGCAGATCTGTCATGGCGTAATCTCTCTCTTATCCAGACATGGGTCTTATCGCGCTTATAAATGCGCGTTATTTCTGTATGGACGCTCTACTCGTTGAGCGTCCAGTCATAATCAAAACTTTTAATCGTGGCGCCGCTCTCGATTGCGGATTTCAAATCGCCAGTTGCGTATTTGGATAAATGCGCGAGGACGCCCGTTTTTGTTCCGCCAAAGTCCTCTTGGAACCAATCGTAAATAGACGAAACAACCAATCCCTTAGACGTGACTTTTGCCCCTCTTGAAGAATTGATAAATATCTTTGCCGCCGCTTCGCGGTCCGCGTCCATCGTATTTGCATCCCACAAGCTGTTTTTAAGGTTGGGGCAGCCAATACTCGCGCAATTGACCATATAGTGAATGAGGGGCGACGGATATTTTTTACGCAAAGTCTCGTGCTCAATCTCGTCCAAGGTCATCTCTGTACCGTTGACTGTTGTGAGTTTCTTTTTCCAAGGGCCTGCGCTGAATACGCCTGACTTGATGTCTTTGATCGATTTTACAGGGTAGTTATCAATGACGACTTTGATCGTCACAGCATTATAAAGATTTGCCCAAAACGCTGTCGCTTCAGTCGCTGACATAGTGGTCGGGTTTTTGGATTCGAGCGTTTTGATATATTCCGCTAACACCGCTTGATCTGTTTGGGAGGCCTTTAGGCCCGCATAATCAAAGCGCGCCACGCCCATAGCGTCAGGCGCTTTTACATATTTACCGAGGAGTCTATTCATCGGAGATTTGGTTTTCATCATTGCGTCTGTCTTTTCTATACTTGGCTTTTCCAAAATAGGCTTTTCTAAAGTCGGGTTAACTGTCTGAGCCGCAAGTTGAATGTTTTCCACTTTACCTGACATCATCATATCCGTCATAATATCCGTCGTTGGCGATTTTTGCAGGGCCGCCTGCGCTATAGTAACAGGTTTCATTGTGGACGGCTTGACCGCTTTCGTTTCAAAGACGGGGGCGTCGATCACAGCAGCTTGAGTGACGGTAGGCGTAGCCACTGACACATCCGCAGATTGAACTGTCGCAGGCAGAGGTTTGGCCGCCACGGTAAAGCTCTGCATCGGGGCGGATGCACGAGGGGGGGTCGCTTGGCTTAACGTGGCGGCATCGGCACTTTTCAGCACCGAATAAGAAGGGGCGCTTTGGGGCGCGACTTGCGCAAGAGGTGCGTCTATTTGGGAATATGTTGGTGCATAAGCTTGAGCAGGTTCATTTACAATTATTGGCGTAATAGCGGGCGCACGTTCGGCCGTGTGAACAGGCGCGGCAAGTGCGTCAGTCGTGGCACATGCAGATGCGCTGACCGAAAGGGTTATTGCAGACGCGCACAACAGCGCACGTTTCAAAGTTGCGCTATAAAATTTAGAAAATGGTCTATTCAAATTATTCACCAGATACCTCATTATTGAAAACCACAGGGTTATACCCCTTGGATTTAAATCTGATTATCAAAGCCGTGCATA
>Ga0209185_1001624_pt1 | contig 18586 bp, 16 predicted proteins | sample SidtaG_2_FD_187425 | JGI IMG/M metagenome (GOLD analysis project Ga0209185, IMG submission 187425) | Marine algal microbial communities from Sidmouth, United Kingdom - Sidmouth_Asex2 metaG (SPAdes) (version 2) | ecosystem: Host-associated > Algae > Red algae > Unclassified | place: Sidmouth... | reverse complement strand
TACCGTTTCCCTCGTAACTTATATACCGTTTCTAAGGGGCTGCAAACTTACAACTCTTTATTGATTCAACAACTATTTATTTGCCTTTTTTTTAACCTTTTTCTACGAAAAAATATAACACGCTGATTACCAAAATTTAACACTCAAATTATTTTTCAAAAAAACAAATAACTATCCTTTTCTTAAAATTATCAATACTAATCTCTAATCCTTAATAGCCATTCTAAACAACAATACTTATAACAATGGTTTTATATATTCCCTTTTGAAACATTATATACAATTAAACATAACTAATACACATCTATCCAACTCAAAAATTCATTCAAACTGAAATCATACAGACCCTTTAATTTAATAACCCCAAAAAAAAATAGACGCATACAACAAAGATCATACTCTTTCTATTACAAAATCAACTAATCATGAAAAGAAACTTTTAATTCACTAACCTTATATAAGGTTAGTGAATTTTATATTACTAATCCTTATAATTAATAAAGACTACTATAATATTGTTTGCATGGATACAACATATTATATTTGCTGTATTACTGATGTTCACAATTTATGATTAAGATTACTTTACCAGACGGTACTATTAAGGAATATGCTAAAAACAGTACTCCTATTGATGTTGCTAAAAGCATTAGTGAAGGTTTAGCCAGAGGTGTCATCTCTGCAAAATTTAATGATACTATTATTGAATCTGTTACTCCTTTAACTGGAGATGGTTCTCTTACCTTATATACATGGAAAAATCCTGAAGGAAAGAAAGCTTTTTGGCATTCTTCTTCTCATGTTGTTGCACAAGCACTTGAAGAGCTATACCCTGGTATTAAGCTAACTATTGGTCCTGCTATTGATAATGGTTTTTATTATGATGTTGATTTGGGAGACCTATCTATTTCCGAAAAAGACTTTCCTTCTATAGAAAAGAAAGCTTTAGAAATTGCTAGGGGCAAACATGATTATAAGTTACGTGCTGTTTCCAGAGCTGAAGCACTAGATTTATATAAAGCGCAAGGAAATGAATATAAGGTTGAACTTATTGAAAATCTTGAGGATGGTACCATTACTTTTTGCGACCATGATACTTTTACTGATTTGTGTAGGGGTGGTCATATTCCAAATACTGGCATTATAAAAGCTATAAAAATTTTAAGTGTTGCTGGTGCTTACTGGAGAGGTGATGAAAAGAACAAGCAATTAACGCGTGTTTACGGTACCTCTTTCCCTAAGCAAAAGGAACTTACTGAATATTTAGAGTTGCTAGAACAAGCTAAACAGAGAGACCACAGGAAACTTGGTAGAGAATTAGAACTTTTTACTTTTTCACAAAAAGTGGGTCAAGGGTTGCCTTTATGGCTTCCTAAGGGTGCTGCTTTGAGGGAAAGACTAGAGCAATTTCTAAAAAAAGCTCAGAAGAAAGCTGGTTACGAAATGGTTGTTACACCACATATTGGACAAAAAGACCTTTATGTTACTTCTGGCCATTATGCTAAGTATGGCGAAGACAGTTTTCAGCCTATAAAAACTCCTAAAATGGATGAGGAATTTTTATTAAGACCTATGAACTGCCCTCACCATTGTGAAATTTATAATTTTAAACCTCATTCTTATAAAGATTTACCTAAGCGTTTTGCTGAATTTGGTACGGTATACCGTTATGAACAGAGTGGCGAATTACATGGTTTAACTCGTGTTCGTGGTTTTACACAGGATGATGCTCATATTTTCTGTACTCCAGACCAATTGGCTGATGAGTTTAAAAATGTAATAGACCTTACTTTATATGTGTTAGGTTCTTTAGGTTTTCATAATTTCACTGCTCAGGTTTCTATAAGAGATTTAAATAATCCTGATAAATATATTGGTTCTGTAGAGAATTGGGAAAAAGCTGAGAATGCTATTATAAATGCTGCCAAAGAAAAAAATTTAGATTTTGTTATCGAAAGCGGCGAAGCTGCTTTTTATGGCCCAAAATTAGATTTTATGGTAAAAGATGCACTTGGACGTAGCTGGCAATTAGGTACTATACAGGTAGACTACAACTTACCTGAACGTTTTGACCTTAACTATAAAGGCAGTGATAACGGGCTTCACAGACCTATTATGATACACAGAGCTCCTTTTGGAAGTATGGAACGTTTTATAGCTTTAATGTTAGAACACACGGGTGGTAATTTCCCCTTATGGTTGATTCCAGAACAGGCAATATTGTTACCTGTTAGTGAGAAGTATGAAATATATGCTGAAAAAGTTTTGAATTCACTAGAAAATAACGAAATTCGCGCCCTCATAGATAGTAGAAATGAGACAGTTGGAAAAAAAATTAGGGAGGCTGAAATGAACAAAATCCCATATATGCTGATTGTTGGGGAGAATGAAGAGAAAGAAAACACCATATCTATCCGTAAGCACGGTGGTGAAGATTTAGGTGCTATTTCTATAGAAGATTTTACAAACTTGGTTACAAAGGAAATAAATAGTACATTAAAAGCGTTTTAGAAAAAAATCATTTAAGTTTAATTAAAAAATATAAGTCATAGCAATACGTAAAAGATTTAGGCCTCAGCCAAGGAGAGAAAACAAAAACCCTCACAAGATTAATGAAAATATTACATCTACTAATGTAAGATTAGTTGGTGATAATGTAGAAGTGGGCGTTTACTCTTTAAAAGATGCATTAGTAAAATCCGAAGAATTGGAGTTGGACTTGGTGGAAATCTCACCAAAAGCAGATCCGCCTGTTTGTAAGATTACAGATTATAAAAAATTCCTCTACGAGCAAAAAAAGCGCGAAAAGGTAATGAAATCTAAAGCTACCAAAGTTATCGTAAAAGAGATACGTTTTGGTCCGCAGACAGATGATCATGATTATGAGTTTAAAAAGAAACATGCCGAAAAGTTCTTAAAAGATGGTGCTAAATTAAAAGCATATGTATTCTTTAAGGGAAGATCTATTGTTTATAAAGATCAAGGGGAAATTTTGTTACTGAGACTTGCTTCTGAATTGGAAGATTTAGGAAAAGTGGAGCAAATGCCTAAATTGGAAGGTAAGCGTATGACCATGTTCATATCACCTAAGACTAAAAAATAAGAATATATTTATTTTGATTCTTTTTTGAGATGATAAGTAAAATGAAGATAATAAGCGAGATAAACCATAAATAGGAACAAGATGCCTAAGATGAAAACAAAATCCAGTGCAAAAAAGCGTTTTAAGCTTACAGGTACTGGTAAAATTAAAAGAAAGCACGCTTTTAAAAGTCATATTTTGACTAAAAAATCTAAAAAGCGTAAGCTTGCCTTAACTCACTCTGGATTAGTTCATGATAATGATGTTAAGAGCATTAAACAACAACTTTGTTTAAAATAGTTGTTGCTTAAGGTAATTATTAACCCTGGAGTTAGGCAATAAAAGTTCCATAAATTTGGGCGCCTACTACAAAAAACAATTTAAATTATGCCAAGATCAGTAAATTCAGTTGCTTCAAGAGCTCGTAGAAAAAAAGTGATGAAGCAAGCCAAAGGTTACTTTGGAAGACGTAAAAACGTTTGGACAGTAGCCAAAAATGCGGTTGAAAAAGCAATGCAATATGCTTACAGAGACCGTAGAAATAAGAAAAGGAATTTCCGTGCTTTATGGATTACTCGTATTAATGCGGGTGCTAGAGAACATGGATTATCTTATTCTCAATTTATGGGAAAAGTAAAAGCTAATGGAATTGAGTTAAACCGTAAAGTTTTAGCTGATTTAGCAATGAATCACCCAGAAGCTTTTAAAGCTATTGTTAGTAAAGTAAAATAAATTAATAAACTTATCTCGTTTATAAAAAAATCCGATTCTCACATAGAATCGGATTTTTTGCACTTACATATTACCAGTTAATTTATATATAATATGGAAAACAAATTATTACCAAATAAAGACGACACAATGCAAAGCTTCAGAGAGGATTATTCTGCAATTTCATTAATGCACTACTCGCAACTATTAAATTTCATAGGTCCTTTTGGCTTAATAATCCCATTAGTTTTATGGTCTAGCAAAAAATTAGAGATTAAAGACATGGATATTCATGGAAAAAATGTTATTAATTTTCAAATTAGCTTGCTTATCTACATAATAGTATTTTTTCTGCTTCTCTTTGTTTCCTTTATCCTTGCCCTTGTTTTAATTGGTTTTATTTTTATGTTTCTTCTTTCTATCGTAGGTATAGCATTATTTTTACTTACTATTGTACCTCCCATACTAGGTGGATTAGCAGCTTCTAGAGGAGAAATATATAAATACCCTATGAGCATTAAATTTATAAAATAAGTTAAGCTCCCATTACAGTAATCACTACTCTTCTACCCGATGCCTGATTTCTGTGTTCACATAGGTATATTCCTTGCCAGGTACCCAAATTTAAAACTCCGTCTGTTATTGGAATTTGTACTGATACGCCCATTAATGATGCTTTTATATGGGCTGGCATATCATCTGGACCTTCATAAGTATGAATATAATAAGGTGCATCTTCTGGTACCATCTTATTTATATGACTTTCAAAATCTGTTCTAACTGTTGGGTCTGCATTTTCATTTATTGTTAAGCTTGCAGATGTATGCTTTATAAAAACATGTAACATACCAATATTTATATGCCGTATTTCTGGAATTGCATCTACAATATCTTCTGTAATTAAATGAAATCCTCTCTTATAAGACACCAATCTTATTTCTTTCTGATAGCTTTTCATGGCTTAATTTTTCTTATCAAATATGGGTTGTTTATGACAATTAAAAAAACTAATGATAGGTTTCTTAAAAATGAGTTTAATCTATCTAAATAATTTATTTTTAGTTAAAAATGGATATCAAAATTTCACTCTTATAGATTAAAAAAACATCAATTGGAGTGCTTAGACTTTAGTATATATATCGACATTAGCTTTTTATCAACAAATATTATCAATCTAACTTATACCTGAAGCTCTATTGATTCTAATTATTAGATTATACTGAACGAATTTTTAGGCTATATTATATTTAATTTGCATCGTATGCTGTTTGAATAGAAAAAAAACTAATCGTAACCATTTCTAAGATTTTATTTTTTGTACTAAAATAGAAGAATCAGACTTATTCTAATGCTAGTAATTGCTGTAGATAGATTTTAAACAAAATAGAAGGCTGAACAAAATTAAGTTCAGCCTTCTTCAGTTAATCAAAAAATGATAAGATTTGGGAATCTTATTCTTGATACACTTCTACATTTGTGAATACCATCGTAATTAGCAATACGTACGCTAGTATTCTTCTTTTGTTTTTAATAACGTGTTAATCTTATAATTATTTCCTTTTAGTAAAATTATATATATTTTAACTCGCAATAGCTTTTAATTCAACTCTGTAGTTAATCTTACTTTTGACTCAATACTATTAAAACTAACAGTATATTTAGTGCTTATTCCTTATAATCTAAAAGAGAAAACTACATCTATTATTTATAGTATGCCTTTAGCTTTAGATATTTGAATATCAACATTATAAGTTAACAAACTAGCTGCTATCAAAATACAAGTTGAGCAATCTTTTATATTTTCTTCGTTATATGACTTTAAACTAGAAGTGAACTTAATTCTTTTAGGGCTACTTGTTTCTACTACTAGATTGCCTTCTTTTGTTAATTTAACCCTTACGTTACCGTCTGTATAGCTATACATATTTTTTTCTTTATTCGCGGTAAATTTAATATTAGCTACAGCAACTAGTTCTGTAGGATGTTCTTCTCCGTATCCTTCAAAACTTATTTTATATGTTTTATCACCCGTTTTCTCTAATGTTGCTATTGTACCGTTAGTTAAATTGAAACTTTTTCTTTCATTTCCTTCATATTTATTGGTTGTACCATCATATTTTGATATTAAACTTTCATCTATTGTTTCTGCTACAGCTTTTGGTTTTTCTGTAGTATCTTTTTCTAAACAGGAACTAAAGAGTAACGACACGATAGCATATGAAATAATTGCACCTAATTTTAAAAAATTATGATTACTCACTAAAATCTTATTTTGAATATTATATATATAAAACAATTCAATAGAGAAATACCCTACCAAAAATTTATAACATTTTTAATAAAATTTAGTTTATACTATTCTTAAAGATATTTCTAAAACTAAACAATTATAATTAAACACTCTTATTATATGTGTTGTAAATTTATATCCTGTACCTAAAATACCTTAAAACCAGAAAACTAACCACTGAGATTTAATACTTTATTAAATTGAAACGATTTTTATATTTTAGTAATTAACGCTGTTACCTAGTCTTTTTGTATTCAAAATAATATTTAACCTACCTAACAATCTACTCTATATATTAAAAAGCTCTATCAAATGGTAAGAGAATACATAGAGTTCTGCAATAACGAAAGAAGGCATACAGAAATAGGAAAAGTACCGCGTAATCAAATCTATAATGTTAAAAAATGGTGTCATAATAAACTAAATAATACTTTTAAGCTGTCCTAAGGATTGGGAGTATCGTAAATTTTCCTTTATTTTAAAAGTGTATTATTTAAAATTATTTGTGAAAGACTAACTTTGAACAAGTTGCCATAAAGAAGAAAATGTTTATTCCCGCTATTTTTATGAACTATGTTTAATACATGCTTTTGTCTACTAAATTATATTGGCATTTGTTTTTAGATAGGTCTTTATTTTTTCATATATGGGCACAAACACCTTATCTTTTATATTTTCAATATCCTGTGGATAGTAAACTTTGTTTACTTCATACCGTGCACTGCCTTGAAGATAAAACAAGTGCAACATTTTAAAATCTATTACTTCTTTTATATTTTTTCCTAAATTATCACAACCAAAAATTCCCGGGGTATTTTCTACACCCAGTAATAAGTTTTCTAATTGTTTATCCTCTTCAAGCAAATCATTTAATACTTGTAAAAAAACTTGCTCATACAAATCACCCGCACCTAAACTCCAATTTTTTTGAGGCTTTTCTTCTGCATCTAAAGTACCTAAAGAAAAAGCAACATTGGTATCTACTCCTAATACTTTTAATACCCCATCAATTCCAGATGCATGTTTATCAAAACTATTAATGGTTGCATTTAAACTATTTTTTTCTTTCTTGCTTAAAGTTCCTTTTACCATATGCTCATAACCCAGTAATAAAAGTTCTTCTCTTAACATTTTATAACGCTTTGGGTATGTTTTTTTCAACCTTAGAAAAACTCCTCTTGCTGTTGCCGACCCCATGGCTAAGTTAGAGACTAATAATTCTGCACCAAATGCGTTATTTGCTATACGCCTAATTCCTCCAGATGTTAGCTTTTGATTTGACCATAATAAGAAATCGAACCTGTCTGAATAACTATTAGTTTTTTTTATCTCATTCATTGTTAAAACATGCCTATAAGATAAGGCTTCTCCGTTAGGCCCTGCTGCTTCATTATCGCCAAAAACACCAGGCCAATCCATATTTGTACCCCAAACAGGTCTTGGTTCTTCACCATGACAGCGTATACAAGATTCAGGATTTTTGTGAAATTTTGGCTCTTTATTAGTGAAATCAAATTGAGAAAATTCCCACTTACCGGTCTCTGAACTTAATTCTGCACAATCCAAAAGATTAAATTTAGGATCATCTGGTTTTGTACTAACATTCACTAAAAATCTACCATCAGAACCAAATAGTACAATTCTTGGAAATTTTAATGATGACTGCCCTTCTCCTTTTGTTTTCTCTACTAAAGAAAAATTTGTTTTATAATGAATAGGTAATCTATTTAACAATTCTGTTATTGTAGTAATACCTCCTGTTTTTATAAAAGACCTAATGCCGTCGATTGTCATTTTAGGCTCTCCTTTTTTAGGAGTAGGGTTTAGTGAGTTTAGAGGGACAATTAAATCATTAACAATACTTGGACATATTATTTTACCATTTACAACACCCCCAGTGCTTAAAAACTTATTATTATTTATTTTATTGTGCTTTTCTGGTTTGCAACCGAATAAAATCACGCCTATAAACAATATACCCAATATTTTGTCGTTAAATAGTGCCAACGTTTGTTTTTTGTAAAGAATTAAAACCCTAATATATAAATAATTATAATGCATTAAGAATATTGAATTATGAAAAATTTTAAACTAATAAGAATACTAAGTATTTTTATTATAATACCCACTATTAATTTACTAGTAAGTTCATGCCTAAGTGAATCTTCTTCTGTATTACAAAGGGCAGTCATTGAAGAACAAGAAGTTACAAACCAAGAACCGCCTACAAAAGAAACAGATACTTCTACCGAAGAAGGAACAGTTTGTGGAGAATACAATTACAATCCAGATAATTTAGCTTGTGTTACCTCTATTGGCAACGGAAATGACGGCTGCCTTAATAGTGACGGTTTATTTGTTAGTAAAGATGGAGTGGTAAGTAACCCGTGTAACACCAAACTAGCTATTATTGATATCGAAATAAATCTAGGGATTAATATTGATGATGATTTTGTAGAAAATTATTGTGGATACCAAGGTAAACCACCATCAATTAATCCAAAAATTACGCTTTCCGATGCAAAAATTTATTTTGTTTCTTTATTTGGAGAAAAAGTAGGTAACGATTTTGGAGATTTACTAAACACGAATGGTGATAGTTGGTTAGATAGAAACGAGGCCACAGCTGCTAAAGGCGCTGACCCTCTACAAAAACTTAATCTTCCTGTTGCTAGCGGATTAGGTACTGATGATGTTCTTGCATACTTAGGACTGTATTTAGGAGACGGAGCTTTAGATAAGTATGCTGGAGATTTAGGTGATGTTGTTATGGGAAGAATGGAATCATTCACGAGAACATGGCAACCTGGTTCTACTGCTTCATCAAAAAGATATAATCCAAATAAATAATTTTATTTTATTTTAGGATTATACCGTAGTAATCTTTGTATTGCATATTTAATATTAGTACCATATTCAAAACTAATTAAAAATTAAATCATTTCCTTTTCTGTTAATATCGCTTTTTAGAGTAAGCCTTATTTAATTGCAATATGGTTTTTTGGTTAAAATTAGATTTAAATATGGTGCTTTTTTTTATACTTTATGAATATTAAATATAATTTTCTATTACTTAAAAATAGTTACAGATTCCAAGTTTCTAATTCATGATTTTAAACCTTGGATTAAATGAAAATGAAATGAAATGAAATGAAAGAACAAATTAAATTTTTGATATTAGTATTATTTGTTTTAATGTCTCAAACAAATTTTAGTCAATCTACGACTCCTGTTGAAAAAGGAGAAGGTATGAATAGAATGGGATTTGTACACCGATACAATAAATGGGTGTTCCCTAATAATGTCCTAGCCGAGTGGAAAAAAAATAGGGGAGGTATTTTACCTAATTCTGCTTCTGGCCTATTAACAAATCCATATAGAAGTGATGGTACTGGTTTAAGTTATGGAATTACAATTCCTGCTAACTTTACTGGGAAAATCCCTGTTTTTACAGAGGGTAATTGGTGGCCAACAATTGGAAGTAACCAAACGGCTCCATTAACTTATAGTGATTTAGACACAGATACTGGTGCTACTTACAATAATGGTGAAATAATTAATAATTCTAATACCACTAGAAGAGGTATTGATAGAATCAAGATTGTAAATAAAACACCCTATAGCTACTTAGTTTCATCTGGACTTTTTCCTGGTAATGAGCAGCCAGGACAAGTCATGACTATTATCTCTCCCAATGGAAATGGTCAATTACCTATTCCACCAAAAGATTGGTGGGAGTTTAATTTTAATGGAAATTTAATTAGTGCTGTTCCTGAAGTATATTCATCTGTAGCAGGTCTTAATCCTTTAGATGCACCTGGTTGGAAACATTCTTCTTGGTCTCCAAGATATACTGGAGGAATACAAGCTAAAGATTTTGGAACAGGAGGGTTTGCTTACACATTTGGTTCTCTTTTTGGCAGAAATGATGGCAGTTTTGATCTCACAAATATTCTTTTTGCGGGTTTTAATACTAACGAAGGATATGACCCTTTGGTCTCTGGAGACCCTGGTTATGGCTGTGCATTTTATATTAATGGAGAAGTCCAAGCTGTTATGGATATTAGCCTAACAACTTCACATACTGCACAAGCAATTCTTATTGCTCAAAGCAAACACAATCCTGGGCAAGAAAAATCTGCCTTTGACAATAGTTTTTCACATCTAAAATCTATAATTGGTATTCAACCTAGCCAAATTGCAGAGATACATTACATTACTCATTCCGAGGCTAAAAAATTGATAGCTAAATATACTGTTCAAAGTAATTGGGTAAAAGCAGAAAAAAAATACCAGTCTAACACACAAGCTAAGGTTAATAATATAGCGTTACCAGACTTTAAGCTTGCTAGCAATATAACGCTAAATTCTTGTACAGACGGGATTCAAAATGGTAATGAAACAGGTATTGATTGTGGAGGTTCTTGTGGCACTTGTAAAACAAAAGCAAGTGTTATTACTGGAAAATTTGTTCCAAATGAACAAGGTACTTTACTTGCTATTGGACAAGATATTATTAGTATTGGAGATTTCTCATCATCTATGAGTACTGTTCCTGCTGCTTTAAGTGGTTATACTAGTATTGGTGACTTAAGTGGTATAGAAACTGTTGCATCTTATGGCAGTGGCCCACAACATTTATCTAATCTAGCTACCAATTATCCTAATAGCGGATTAGTCCTAGCGGTATATTTGGTAGACCAATTAAATAAATTCAACTCGGGTGCTTTAGATGCCAACATGGATTTATTAATAGATAAATTGGTTGCTTTAGACAGGCCTATTTACCTAAGATGGGGCTATGAATTTGATGGGACTCATAACCATTATAACCCCAAAGAATTTGTTACTGCATGGAAAAAAATGTACACTAGGATAAAAGAAAAAGAAGCTAATAATAACATTGCAATGGTATGGCATTCTGGAGCTTTTTGCGGTGAAACCTACTTAAACCAACCTATAACTTCTTGGTATCCAGGTAGCGATTATGTTGATTTAATGGCTATTTCTGTATTTACACCTCAAGATTGTAATTATGCTGCTCAAGACGCAGTATTAAATTTTGCTAGAAATGAAAATAAACCTGTAATTATTGCTGAAGCTACCCCGCAAGGCTATGATGTTAGCGATTCCACCATTGCTCCTGTTTTAGGTAACAACAAAGGCGTTAAGGCCTCTAAACCAACACAACAAATATGGGATGAGTGGTACCAACCTTTCTTTAATTACATTGAATCAAACAAAGATGTAATTAGATTGGTTACTTACATAAATGCCAATTGGGATTCGCAAGGGTTTTGGAAAACTCCTTATAATATGGGATATTGGGGAGATTCTAGAGTTCAAGAAAATAATATAATTAAGTCAAATTGGAATAATATAATTAATGCTCCACAATGGGTTAAAGGTTCAAAAAACCTTTTTAATCTTATTGGGTTTAGAAAAGATGATAATGAAATTTCAACATGTACCGATAATATTAAAAACGGCGATGAAACTAATATAGATTGTGGTGGAACTGCTTGCAAACCCTGTGAAACAACACCTACCTGTTCTGATAATATTAAAAACGGTGATGAAACTGATATAGATTGTGGTGGAACTGCTTGCAAACCTTGTAAAACAACACCTACCTGTTCTGATAATATTAAAAACGGTGATGAAACTGATATAGATTGTGGTGGAACTGATTGTAAACCCTGTGAAACAACACCTACCTGTTCTGATAATATTAAAAACGGTGACGAAACTGATATAGATTGTGGTGGAACTGATTGTAAACCCTGTGAAACAACACCTACCTGTTCTGATAATATTAAAAACGGTGACGAAACTGATATAGATTGTGGTGGAACTGATTGTAAACCTTGTGAAACAACACCTACCTGTTCTGATAATATTAAAAACGGTGATGAAACTGATATAGATTGTGGTGGTAGTACTTGTGTAGCTTGTACAAAGGTAGATAATACAGTTAATTCTTGTGGTGAATTTGGAATAAGTTATATAGCTCCAACAATTGCGAGAGTGTTCCATAAAGACCTTGGTTTTAAAAGTAATATCTATGTCTGCATCGATAACAATTGTTATACACCAATTTTAGCTAATGGATATTATTACTTTGATTTTAGTAAGTCAACTACAAGTAATTCTGTTATAATAAATCTTAATCAAAAATATACTATCGAATTCAAGGCTGATTTTGCTGTTGTTGCTAAAGAGTCTGTAACTTTTACTACACAAAGTTGTGATTTTGAAAATAAAGAAAAATCAACCAATACTAAGGATTTAATATTGTTTCCAAACCCTTCTTATGAATATATAGAATTGATAGGAGAAAATATTACGGATGAAACCCTTTACCAAATTTTCACTATAAATGGAAAAAAGATAAAAAATGGAAAAGGAAAACGAATAGATATTAGTAGTTTTTCAAAAGGCTTATATTTATTAATAACTGATAAAAATGAACAAGAATATTTCTTAAAAAAGTAACATATTTTATCTAAAAAGCCCCTGCTTAATACGTAAACAAATTATGTGATTTTTTTCAACTTTTAAAAAAACATAGTATAGGAGTTATAAATATAGCTTCTATACTATGTTTTTTTTGATTAGAAAGCATCTTACTTTTAAAATAATTTTAGAATACTATATTTTTGAACTCGTTATTTCTATTTTACACTTAAAAATACTCTAGTAATTTGATATAAACCTTACATTATTTAATTGTAAACCAATTCATATAAAATATCTTTGCTGCTTAAAAAAAGAGAAATTATGGATTTATCTAATATAAAAATGATAGTTACAGATATGGATGGGACTTTACTTAATTCCAACCATCAAGTAAGCACTAAATTCTTTGAGCTATTTAAGGAGTTAAAAAAACAAAAAATACTCTTTGTTGCTGCTAGTGGCAGACAATATAACAGTATTATTGATAAATTAGATAGCATTAAAGATGACATTATAGTAGTTGCAGAAAATGGTGGTTATGCTGTGCAGCAAGAAAAAGAACTATTTTCTACTGCCTTAGATAACTCCAAAATGCATGAGTTGCTTAAAATTGCAGAAAAAATAGAGGGTGCGCATATTGTGTTATGCGGTAAGGACAATGCATATATAAAAGGAGATTCGGACAGCTTTATCCAAAAACTACAACAATACTACACAGAATTTGACATTCTAGATAGCTTTACTAATTTTGAGAAAGAGATTCTAAAAATTGCTATTTACCATTCTATTAGTTCTGAGCATTATATTTACCCTGAAGTGAAACATTTAGAAGACTCCTTTAAAGTGAAAATTTCTGGACAAAATTGGTTGGATTTATCACATGAGAATGCAAATAAAGGCTATGCAGTAGAAAAACTACAGAAACAACATCAAATAACTCCAGATGAAACTTTGGTTTTTGGTGATTATAATAACGATTTAGAAATGCTTTCTAAAGCTACTTATAGTTTTGCTATGGAAAATGCACACCCAAACGTATTAGAGGTTGCAAACTACAAGACCAGTAGTAATGATAATTATGGTGTAGAAAAAATATTGGAAAAACTAATTATTAGTAAAAATAATTAAGTTTTTTGTTTCTTTTTTCTTGCCGCAGGAAACAACACGTTATTCAATATTAGTCGATAGCCAGGAGATTTAGGATGTAATTCTAATTCTGTTTTTGGGTCTCCTACTCTATGTTGGTAATCTTCTGGATCATGACCCCCATAGAATGTAAAAAAACCTTTTCCTTTTATACCATGTATGTAACGAGCTTCGCCGTTAATTCTATTTTCTCCAAGTACTAAAACTGTAGGTTTTATTTCTTTTCTAGTAAATGAGGTCGTTTGTCCCATGAACCCTTTTACCAATGCTGTATGGTTCTGACATAACATCGTTGGAACTGGATCCCATTTTGCTGAAAAGTCCATCAAAGTAAAGTAATCTGTTTCCTTGGGTACATTTTTCCTTTTAGAAGTCATATCAATAGAAGAGAACTCGTATTTTAAAGGATTACGCTCCAAAGTAAAATCTGTAAATGCAAAAGTTTTACTATAATCTATTTTATTTTGGTAACTGGCTTCCGAGGGGTCACCATCAAACATTGCTTCACATATATCAACTCCTTTTGCTGAAAGCGCAATATCAAAACTATCGGTAGCAGAACACATGGCAAACATAAAGCCACCTCCTATTACATATTTTCTAATTTTTTCTGCAACCGCTGCTTTCTCTTCGGACACCTTACTATATCCCAACTTAGAAGCTAGAGCTTCTGCTTTTTGTTTTGCTTCTATATACCAAGGTGCCGCTCTATATGAACCATAAAATTTGCCATACTGTCCTGTAAAATCTTCATGATGTAGGTGCAGCCAATCATAAATTGCCAATTTATCTCCTAAAACTTCTTCATCATAAATAGTTTCATACGGAATCTCGGCATAGGTAAGTACCATTGTTACGGCATCGTCCCATGGTAAGTTTCCTTTGGGAGAATATACTGCTATTTTTGGTGCTTTTTCTAAAATTACAGCTTCTTGATTTTGAGATGGACTGCTAATTTCATCCAAGATTTGTGTTGCTTGTGCATCTGATACTACTTCAAAAGAAACACCTCTTATCTGACATTCTTTACGAATACTATCACCATCTGGCAATAAAAATGATCCACCTCTATAGTTTAACAACCATTGGACTTTCTGCTGTTTTGCTAGTACCCAATAAGTAATACCATATGCTTTTAAGTGGTTTTTCTGAGATTCGTCATCCATTGGAATTAAAATAACAGATGCAAATGTTGTGCAGGAGAAAAGAAAAAAAAGAACTAATAAAATTCTTTTATCCTTATTGAAAGAAAATATACTAGTATTAAAATAAGTCATCAAGTATAAATGTACTACAAAAAGTGGAATTTATATATGATTTTTTATTTTACTATTAATATATATAGCTAAATACTTATGACTTTACCGTTTCTACTATTTTTTCTAATTCTAATTTTACTTGTGCTATCCATTTTTCTAATCGTTCATCATTCAATTGCGATTCATTATCATTATCTAAGGCTAACCCATAAAAATAGTCTTCATTACCATCTATCAATGCTACAGAATCTGTAAAACGGTATCCTTCGGTTGGCCAATGCCCTACTACTGCACCTCCTTTTTCTATAACTACTTTAGCTAATATTCCAATACCATCAACAAAATACTCTCCATATCCTATTTGATCGCCTAACCCATAAATAGCTACCGCTTTTCCTGTAAAATTAATTTCTTTAAATTCTTCAAAAAAATCTTCCCAATCACTCTGCAAATCACCATCATACCAAGTAGACAATCCCAAAATTAAAATTTTATACTGTTCCAAATCTTCTTTAGTTGCGTCTCCTATCTCTGATACCTCTAACTCTTCTTTTCCCCATAAAGGAATAAAATCTCTCGTAATATCATCTGTACAACCAGTATCTGAACCGTAAAACAACCCAATTTTTTCCATAAGATATAAACTATTAGTAGCACAAAAATATATTATTTTTAATTATTCTAAATAAAAATAATGTAATATATTTGAAAAAAATTAATGCAATGAGTTTTTTAGTCCCCATATGTTACAACGATACAGCAATTGCTTATGCTATAGATATTGACAATAATGAATCAAAGAAAATACAGTTACAAATTGGAGATATTGCTTTTTTAATGGGTACCGATGAATTAAAAAGCTTTTTAGAGGTGGTTAAAAAATCAAAGAAAAAATGTAACTGTATAAATTGTGACAATGACAAAGCTATTAAAACAATTAAATGTGATACTCCAATAGCTGAAATTAAGTTTAAAGTTACCCTGAAAATGCTTGTAGATTTAGAAGATTTAATCTCAAAAACACTTTTTCATATGGATTATGAATCATTAATTGATAGTATTAGTTAGTGTTTTTGGTAGCGGTTTTATTCTACAGGTATGCAAAAATCTACCATCACTTTCTTTTTTGGATGTTCGTTAAAATTGTTATGGTAGATTTCAAAAGGGTTCTTATCTGCTTTTTTATATCCGTTTTCGTTCATCCAAACGAACAATCCAGTCCAAGACTTTTCAAATTCATTAATTCCAATTTCAAAATACCCAACAATACATTTACCTCCTTCAATGCAAGTTAGCCCTATTTCACCATCGGTTTCTATTGGTTGGTTTAGTAAAATACAAGCATTCATTCGTACTTTGTCTACTTCTGTTACTTTAAAACTATCATGATATTCCGTAATCATTTTAGCCTGCTCATTCATTAACCCTTTTGGTGTTGCCCATTGCATTAATTTTTGATAGGCAAAACCTAAATTTTTAGCCCCAATACTTGATATATATGCCACCTTCATTTTTGGCATTTCCTTAATCTCAATTTTTGCATTCATATATGTCCATTTTTTTAGCTCATCAATTATACAAATGTATGCTTCATAATCTGAATACTCTTGATTATTCTTGCTTTGTATTTTACGAATCTTACTGAACTTATTTGGGTGTTGATTTCTAAATTCTGTGGGACTTACTCCGTAAAATTCCTTAATGTTCTTAAAAACGTAACGTTATCATTAAAACCATTCTTTATTGCTATTTCTGAAATGTCTAAGTTTTTGTGTAGTAAATCTAAAGCTGACTTTTCTATTCTTAATCTTTTAACGTATTCATTGGTTGTTTCCCCTGTAATTAATTTAAAAAATACGATGGAAATGAAAAGGGGAGAAATGTGCAATTTTGACAATTGTATGTAATGACAAGTCGCTATCTAAGTTATTTCCAATGTACTTAAAAAATCGGTTGATTCTATTATTATAATCTACTTGTATTTGGTCTTCTGCTAATGCCGTTTTGTATAAATGTCATATAACTATAAAAATGGCTATTTGCTGTATTCTATAGTTAAGGATTTGTTAGACTATGTTATTTAATTTGAGTTTACTTATTTTTCATAGTTATTTTACTGCATTATTCTCAACATTAAATTCGTGTAATTTTTTCACAAATCCTTCTCTCTGATACCAATCATTATAAACAAGTTCAAAATTTTTAACTTCAAAAGTTCCAAAGTCAAAATTTAGATGATCATCAATTATTTTCAAAAATTCATCTTTTTGATTCAATTCATTCCTAAAACGAACAATAGTGGCGTGTGCCGTTTGTATTGCGTACCTTTTATCTAAACTTTGTTCTAAATCAGAATTTTTAAATTCAACCCTTAATTTATCTCTTATCTCATTTAGAACATTATCATTCATAAACCCTTGCAATAATATACACGAATTAGAGGCTGTTAACCCTTTAAATTGTATATTAATATCTTGGTCATACTCCAAACATTTTTTTATTATCTCAATGTATTTTGATAAGTCAATTTTAGTCAAATCAAAACCATCATAGCAAGATATTATCGACATAACAGTAATATGAATGTCGGAATTTGGATAATAATACTGATTAGGTTCTACTTTTTTTAGCTCGTTGATACATTTTTTAATTTTATCCTTTACTTCAGTAGATGGTCTTACAAGAAGTGTAATTCCAAATCTTTTATCAGAATCAGAATCTATTAAATTATCGATTTCGTAATTATCCGCTAAAATATTATTAACAGATTCTTTGTATAATTTACTATAATGTTCTTTAAGATTCATTTATTTAGAGGTCAGTAGTTAGTTACTTATTAATTCAGCTTGATAGATTTTATCATTATTCACCATTTTGACAATAAGATTATTGAATATTGTGGCTTTGCTTTGAGATCTGTTTATTCTAAAACAAAATTCATTATAGTATCTATTCTAATTATTGTCACTAACCCAAGAATAAGTCGTTCTTATCCAAGATTTAACCTGATGTATCATTTGTGAAGTGCTTTAAAATTTAAACCTCCATTGCTTTCTATTTGCGTGATGCTGTAAGCCTTTGCAATAGGACTATAGCCTCTCCATTTATCTGTGGTAATCTTTGCATTTTGGCTGATATGGTTAACAAAAATATATTGTAAAGATTGTGCTGAAAAATCATCTATTTTCATAACATACATTCTTTTTACCTTTCCATCTTCAGTAAGCTGAACAGCTGTAATGGCCTTCTTTTTCTTAGCATCGTAGCTTCTGCCAACTTTTGTTTGTTCTCTGCCTGCTAAAACAAATTCGTCTACATGAACAGCTCCGTCCATAGGGTTATTTCCACTAGAAGACATAGCTTCTCTAACTTTAAGCATAAAAAGTCTGGCTGTTTTTTCTGTCACACCATAACGCACTCCCATGTAACTTGCAGATAAGCTTTTAGTACTTGTAGCCATCTCAAAACAAATGAAAAATGCTTTTCGAACACCAAATTTCACCTTGTGAAATAAAGCATCTGCTGTTGCGGATTCTGTATGTCTACAAATATTACATTGCCTAGAGAAATCGGCACGAGTTTGGCAGGCTGTATGATTACATCTAGAGCATTTAAATGGTATTTCTGACTTCAAACCTG
>Ga0209185_1001623_pt1 | contig 18594 bp, 23 predicted proteins | sample SidtaG_2_FD_187425 | JGI IMG/M metagenome (GOLD analysis project Ga0209185, IMG submission 187425) | Marine algal microbial communities from Sidmouth, United Kingdom - Sidmouth_Asex2 metaG (SPAdes) (version 2) | ecosystem: Host-associated > Algae > Red algae > Unclassified | place: Sidmouth... | reverse complement strand
GGCCGCGGGGGCCGGGAGGGCGGTGGGTTGAGAGGTCTTATTCGTGGTCTGGGTAGGGTCCATGAGGGGTCCTAAGCCGCCCGTTGAGGGATCTGTGTAATTGTCTCATGGATGTTGGCAGATAGGGCTCTGAAGGAACTGGCCCAAGAAGTGTAAAACGAAGAGAAGTCAACCTCGACTTCCAGGGCGATCCTGAACTGGTTTGGATTTGACAAGCGATCGAAGAATCAGATGGAGAAGATCCGAGCCGCCTTCGCGTCGGTCGGGATCCGTATGCGGGTCGGTCTGTTCGAACTGGACATCGACGAACGGATCGACTTTCTACCCGCAGACTGCTGACAGGTGAGCCGTGGCGGTCTCGGGCTCGGTCTTGATGATGCCCGGCGAATAGGAGACTTTTTCCAGCCTTCGGAACCACAAACATAATTCCCCTACTAAACGAATCTTCCTCCTTTGAAAGGCGACAGATATGACGGCAACGACGACTCAACATAACGCGATTGTAACGAACCCAGTCGGAGCGCAAGATGGGCGAACGACCCTGCAGCGCCCGGTATCGCTGATGTCCGAGCTTCTCCAAGAAGCCGCGATAGACAGTGTCCGCGTCAGCCTGGGCGGAGGGCGAACGATGCGCTGGGCACTCGAATCAATCGATTTTGACGCCGAGACGGTTCGGCTGCGACCGGTCCGTTCGGACCAGCAGCACCGCCGACTGACCACGACTTTCGACAGCCTGGCGGCAAAGTGGTCGCCATTCGTGAAGCGGGGCGGCCGGTTCGTCACCGCGAAGTGGCCGGCTGGAGCATAAGTAGCGGGTATCGAGGCGGGAGAGTCAGAGCAGAAACGGCTGAAGGCAGAAACGGAACTTTGCTTCCACGGCGATCGGTCCGCATGTGCGGCTGGGGTCGGGGAAGGCTTCTTGAACGACACGGGTCGAAAGGATATGAGCATGATGAACGGTACGAAGATGACGAATGAGCGGCAGGAGCTTCAGGGCGAGAGCAAAGAGACGGCAGCGGCTGAACGGTTACGGGAATGCGGCTCCCGCTACGAGGCTTTCGAAGCGTTGGAGGACCATGGTCCTCACGGCGCAGCGGCATTTGAGGAGCTGCGTGTCGCAGAGCGGCGTCTGGCAGGCCCGTACCGTCCGGCGGCGGACCGAATGCGGTGGTGCGAAGCATCGCTGCGGCGTTTGCGGCTCGACATGGCGTCGGGAAAGTCAACGCGGTCATGGTCGCTGGCCGAACGGGTGATGGCGGTAAGCGATGGGCTGCCGTGGAAGTCGCGCCGGGAAGTGGGTGTGCAGCTGCTGACGCTGGGTCACTCTGGAGACGCCTCAGATCCGGCGGTGCGTGACCGGTTGCTGCTGCTTTTTGCCCACACCACGTTCACCGACCGGGCGCGAATTTCTGGGGAGGAACCACTTGGCGTTGATGAAAGTCACCTCCCCTCACTGGGCTACGGATTGGCGTTGATTGAACGGTTCGCGACTGCGGGCCGCCCTCTGAAGGAAGTGCGGCCTGTCTTGAAGTCGATGTGGAGCACGGCGTTGTTGCGAGACAAGCTGGCACTCGATCACGAGATCGCTTGGCCCGAGGGACGGGCCTGGTTCGTGCCGGTGACCGAGGCATGGTCAGCACTGGCGACGCAGAAAGGCGTTGCTGCTGACCGTGGTGCCGCCTGGCTGGTGTCGCAATTAGAGACGATGGACAGCATCCTGAATGACCGCGACGCTTGCTTCGCGGCATTGCGGACACTGGGCCAGGCCCGTCCGGAGGCGATAGCACGAATGTTGGAGGGCGGCAAAACTGAGCTGGCCCAAGCGATCCACTGCGGGCACGAGCGCCTCGTACACAAGGGGTTGAAGCGGGAGCTGAAGCCTCTGCGGGCCAAAGCGTGCCGGATGATCCGCGTGGGCTTGCGTTGACCCGGCGGGTATGAGCCGGAGTTTTGCGGTCGCGGCAGCAATCCTGGAGTACTTGGGAGAGGACCCAGGCTATTTCTCCAAGCACTACCAACTCGACAATCGGGTACTCCGGCTGACGCGTAAGGCCTTTGAGATGGCCTGATGAATGCCCCATCAAGACGTAGCGCAAACTCGCCTATGCCTCTATACGGGAGGGCAGGCAGAATCGGTTGTTCGCCTCGCTGGGCCAGGCCGCGTTGCCGGCCGGCTGAACCTTGATTTCGATTGCCCCCTCCAACCACCACCGGAGACCTAATTTGCCCGAATGGAATGAATCTGACGAACGCTCAATGGCATCGCATCGCGACTTGCGCTTCCCTTCGGGGGCCTGGCGGGGGATGTACACGCAGTGGATCGGCGGCCGGATCGAATCGCAGCCGATGCGGCTGACGTTGAAGTTCTGGTGCGATGGTCGTTTCGACGGCACCGGAGAGGACGCGGCGGGCCGTTTCACGGTGAACTGCAAGAAGTTCAGTCGGCACGCCCCGTGGGTCCGCTTCGTGAAGCGTTACGCCGGGCACAAGCTCGTCTACCAGGGGTTTATCTCGTCAGAGGAGCGCGGCATGGTGGGCATCTGGCACGACGGACGTCACTGCGAGCAGGGCACCTTCGCCCTCTGGCCCGGCCGGGTGATGCGGGCGGTGGGCGTGGAGCCGACCGAGGACGACGTGACACCGGCCGACCTCGCGGCAATTCCGTACAACGACGACGCATTGACGGACAGCTTCTCGCCGGCGATCGTTGAGTTGGCCGCGCGGTGTCGGCGTGACGGCGAAGCCACGACGACCTTGCGGTCGCTGCTGGCCCGGTCGGGCAACGAGTTGGTCAGTCCCAAGTCCATCGAGAACTTGGAACGTGATCTCAGTTTGGTTCACCTCAGGGGATGGGGCGGCGATCTTTCGGCGGCCACGATGGACCAGCCGATTCACCTGAAGGCAATCAAATATATCGAGCGGCCCCCAGCCGCCTCTGGGGATTGTTTGGATGGTGAAAGCGGAGACGGCGAGGCCGGAGGAAAGAAGAAGGGAATGCGTTGAATGTCTTCGAAAAGGGTGCCGAGCTCCGTGAATCGGCGTATTTTCACTTCCAACGCAGTGAATCTGACCGAATGAGGTGTTTCGCCGTCGTGGGGCTCGCTCGCACCCACTCGCGAGCCCCACATCGGTGATACACCGCGAAGCGTCTCTCCACCGACCGCCAAGGGCGGACGCTTAAGACTGAGATTTAACACCGGGGGCTTGGCCACGGTCTAGCGCAAAACGGGCGATCCCTAAGGATGGGGACGGACACTTTCTCCGCGGCGACTTTCCCGTGGAGACCTCGTACTGATGGGATATCGCGTGGTAAATGAAGAACAAGAGGTGCTGCGGATCGGGGACGTGGTGGAGGTGGCGGATCAGACACGGCAGGAGATGAAGGTAGATTCTGAATATCCCGAGAAGCCATTTCGCTTCCCAAGGCGTTGGACGGCAGGGGAGTACGGAGCTTTGCTCGCCCGACGGAACGAAGCTCGCTACGGCGGGTTCGCGGAAGCCGTCCTTGAAGTCTTGGACCAGGCCGTTGTGTACAGCAATACGGCAGGGAAGGACCCCTCCGGCTGTTTTCCGCACCTCTCAAGCAGGGTTTTCATTGCTCTGAAGAGTCTGCTGGAAGAGATTGAGGGTTCCCCCGACGATGAGGGAGCGGTGGCTGCCTTGCGAGAGGCGTATGAAGCAGCGCGGCCCGCCCTGACCGAGCGGCGGCACGGCCGATGGTGGGTAGCTCGATGGCCGTTGATCAGTCACGTCGAGGCCTGGGCGCTCGAGTTCTTCGAATTGCGGGCGGGTCGGGCCCCGTGGCCTTTGGTGAGAGAGGTTTACGGGATCTACCTGGAAATAGTCCGGGCGTATGGCGTTTCGGCCAAAAGCTGCTGGTTCTCGTTCGATGACGGGAACGACTACGCGACGATTTTTGCCGGTCTTGCCGACGCTGACCCTGGATTTGCCATCGAGGTGTTCAAGGATGCGTGCCGATTAGCGAGACGAAATATGGAGGTTTCTTGGCTGCACGAGAACGTGGCGGCTGCTGCCGAGGTCGCTCTGGCCTGCCAGCAGGATCCAGCGCTGACAATTCAATCGTTTGAGGCCATCTTGTGGTGGGCGGATCTGCTCGATCACAAAACTTTGGCCGCGCCATTGATGCAGGGGGACATCCTCATCGCGGTCAAGCGGGTGAGTCACGGTGTTTCGACGTCACATCCGGAAACTGTCTGCAGTCTCTGGGAAGTAATCGATCGACTGGCCAATCGGATGTGGCGACGCGCGGACCTGCAACCGGGAGCAGCGGAGTTGCTGGCCGGTAGCGCCCCAATCGCGGAAATGCTGGTGACGATCGGCAGGCCGAGACTGGCCGGTGGTCTACTTGGTCACACCCGGGCGGCGATGAAGACGCGTCCAGCCTGGAATGGTTTCAGTTGGACGGCCGAACATCTATGCGAGATCGTGACCGCCACGGGGTTAGATCCGTGGGACTTTCCGGGAGTGAACCCGGTGGTGCCGCCAGCAAAATGACCACGTTGAAATCCCGAAGGCGAAGAGAGCGCGTTGGTTATGGCTTACGGAGGATGACAATAAACTCCTCCGTCGCACGCCTCCCTGCAACGGGGAAACTGCGTCGCGTCGGGTGCAAGGTATGACGTAAGTCGCCGATCGGCTCGAACCCGACAGGGCGGGCCGCGTCGTGGATCAGCGTGCGACCGCAGTGTTCGATTTGGTTGTAGAGAACGTCACCCATGACGAGGGCGGCGTGTCCGCCCGGACGCAGCACGCGGTGGAGTTGAGCCATAACTCGGCCGAGGCCGTCGCGGTACGCTTCGAAGGCGGCGGATTGCTTGGGGCGCGGGGCCGAGCCCGCAAATTCGAGTTGTCTCAGGGACTTGGGATCGTGGCCCAACCAAAACAGACGCAGGCGGTGGTCACGGTAGTAGTCGGTCACATTGCCGTAGGGCGGCGAGGTGATGATGAGGTCAACGGAGCCGGCGCCCCCGGCGGAGAAACTCTCGGGTGCGGTGTGACTGAGATCTTGCGTATCGGCTCGACAGTGTTGGGCCGCACCGGGGTCGAACTTCCCAGCGGCGATGCGGAGGCGCTCGACGATGTAGTCCAGGCTCTTGAGCCACAGGCCAGTGACATGGCCCGGGGCGTGAGGAACGGGGGGCGGCTCGGCGACGTGGCGGTTTTCCGCGGCCTGGTGGGAGGCCGGGCGGATCGTCCGGGAGAAGCTGAGGCGAAGGATGTCGCGCGCTGGGCCTGACGGCTGTGCTTCCACGACGGCGCGGAGGTTAGAAAGTTCAAGGATGGCCTGGTCGCTGAACCAATGGCTGATCTTGGGCGGGGCGGGAACGTGATTGCCCAGCAAGGTGAGTGAGCTGTAATCATTGAGCAACGCGTCGTGTTGGCGAGCGACCGCCTGCCGGACGCTGATCAGGGCGTCTTCGATGGCGTGATCGTACGGCCCCGTTTTAACCCGGGAAGCGAGCAAGCCAATGGGGTTGGCGTCGGTGCCCGCGGCTCGCCGGCCGGCCACGACCGCTTCGAGTGTGGTGGTACCGCAACCGCAGAAGGGGTCGAAAACAAGGTCGCCAGGCTGGGACAGCGTGGCGATCAGCCGGGCGGGAACCGCAGGGATGAAACGGCAGGAGTAGGGGTGAATCGTGTGAGCCGCCCGGGCCACGGACCGAGGGGGGATCTTCCACGGGGCACGGGTCAGTTGCTCCAGCAGCTTGCGGTCAGGCTTAGACCGGGGGGTGGAGACGAGATCGACGACATACGGCTCGTAGGTGACCGAAAGGCCTGGTGGGGGCGGAGATGACCGAGGGCTACGGGTCGTCATGGCGGATTTTGTACCTTGTTTGCTCACCCGCAGTTGAGCGCTCAGGGGCAGATTACGGATTCTGCACCGTCGCCGACGATCGAGGGGCTATCTCCAACAATGCCGGTCAATCCCGCCGACGATGAAAAGCTTTGCTCAAGCAACAGGCCCACCGCCAGAATGCTGGCGTTCATGGTGCTCGACGCACTTCGTGTGGAGGACCGGACGTGGTCGCAGCAGCCGGGATGCGAAGCAATGCGGACGGTTTGCACGGATGGGGATGCGGTACTGAAGGTGAACTGCTTGGCAACGCGGAATCTTGGGCGGTATCGCGAGCGGGACGAGCTGCTGATGACACGGGAGTACGACCGGGGGCTTCTACGAGTGCAGGAGACGCTGCAGGAAGGACAGCGTTTCGACTACCTGTTTGTGGCGGTGACGCAGCACTGGCCGGTCGTGTTTCGGGCATGGCGGGTCCCGGCGGACCAGATACTGCAGATGCTGGCGGACAGCGACGTGGGCAATGAGACCGGTCGCGCGGTTTATACCCGGCTGCGGGTGTGGGAATACCGGGACGGGATGGTGTACCTGTCGGGGGCCGCGCGGGTGGCCATCGGCGAGCATGAGCTGAAGTTAAAGCTTTCTGAGAAAGATGAGCGGCTGATCGCGGCATCGGCGCGGGCCGAGGGTTGGGCTGATCCAGTTCCAGCCCCCTCGGCGAAACGGATCTCACGGATCGCGCAGTCGGCGGTACGAGACACGGTCATGATCGACCGGCTGGTAAACGGAGAGATTGATCGGCCGACACGTAGCGATCTTTTGGGTTGGTTTGGATTCAAACGGGCGACTCGCGGTCAGGTAGAACAAATTCGTCGCGAGTTGGCCCGGCAGGGTTTGGTTGCGCAAGATCAGAGCTGGTGGGGGGTCATCGACTCAACCGCATCGGCTGCGCCGTGGCACCTTCGAGCGCGGGTTAAGCCCAAAGATGATCCGATGACCTGGTGGTGGGGCGAGGGCAGCGGGATGGTGAGACTACTTGAGGAGTCGCTGGCGGATGGGGAGAGCTGGTTGAGTTTGGACACGCTGGTCGCCTCCGTAGGCGATTCCCCACAGTTTCTGCGATCGCGTCTGCCAGACTTACTGCAGTACATGGGCTTTCGGATAGAAGGGTGGGATGGTTTTTGGCAGAGGTTTGCCGTGGATAGTGCCGCAGAAGACGCTTTAAGTCGTCACGAGCGACATCCCACAATGGCAGAGCTTTGCCTCAGACTTCTGCCCGTTGAAGGCAAGGCCTCGGGTATCGCGTCGTCACCCCAGGGACGGGTCGGCGATCTCGTTCATGTCGATCGCGCACCGCTGACGGTGGATGCAAGTCTTGGAGTGGGCGACGCAATTGAAGCAATGCTACAAGTCAATTGTGCGGTGGCGGTGGTGACCAAAGGGACCGAGTGTGTTTGCGGAGTCCTAGAGAGGAAGGCGGTAGGACGGGCACTCGCAAAAGAGGCATGTCGCCCAGAACTACTCCCCTACATGACTGACGCCTCGCAGATTTACGCCTGCGAAGCAGGCCACCGCTTGTCAGCCCGCCTTCAGGGCAATCGGTATGGCGTGGTGGTAGATGCCAAGAAACAGCTTTGCGGGCTGATTGACAGTCGAAACGTGCCCCCTGGGTCTGCTTCAAGCAGAAATGTTTGAAGGAGGGTTGAGCACCATGATTCGGTTGGGGTTTGAGGACCCATGGTTCCTTGAGGCAGAGTTCCAGCATTACTGACTCAAGCCCCGATTAGCCGTGTTCGTAAGGTCATCGATTTTCAGATTAAACCTTATTCGCGGGGAAATAGAGCGGTAATAGTTATCTGCAATTTCCCGCCAGAGCGATATTAAATGACGCAGTTAACAGATTTTGCCTCACCGATTGCCGACCGACCGGCGGTAACGGGATAGCTCGGTAGCCATGCGGCGTTGGAGTGCTTTGATGTTAACTGGGATTTGGCCGATCCGACACAGAACATCTCAAAAGCGGCTACTCGATGTAGGGGCCGCGCGTTCACAAGGCCGAGATGGCTCAGCTTTGATGTTGCCCGGTTACTAGCTGATCGCCTTGAGACTGTGGCGAAAGCGAATGATTTAAAGGCATGCAAAACACTTTGCCCGACCGGCTACTTCTTTCTACGAAAGCTACAAAGTAGTATCGTGATGCCGTCGGAGGAAATAGTGCTTAGATCCGCGGTACCGAAGAATGCAATGAAGGCACCTGGCTTTATTCACTGTCTCAGTGACAAGAAGGCCCCAAAGAGGTGACGCTAGACCTTGTCCGACTCAGCCCAAGTGGTCGCTTCGTGGCAGCTCGGTGACCTGCAGGTGCTTGAGGACCAGCACGCGAGAACGGGGCTTAGGGGCCGGAGCAACACCAGTCTGGACGGCTGCTAGTCCTTCCCGGCAAATTGAAGAAATCTACCAGACTTCAGGGCGAAAAATATAATAAGCGTATGAAGAACGATCACAAGGCGAATCTGGTCGGCGACTTACGACGAGCTACCTGATCGCCTATCGAACCTGCCGCCTGGAACTACGACTTCGGTCGCCGCGCGATCTCTACGCCCCTCTGTCTCGAAAGGACACCCCATGACGACTCTCAACAACGCCAACTTCGAATCCGGTTTCAATTTCGACGCCGAAGTACCTCAAGCTCTCCGGGAGTTCGCCCAGAAAGTGCTCAACGGGTCCGGGGTAACAACCCTGACCTCCAGGGCAATCCTGAACTTTTGGGGTTTTGGGCGGCGTTCCAAGCATCAGATGGCGACGGTTCGCGCTGCATTTGCGGCGGTAGGGATCCGTCCGAAGGTTGATCTGCCGGAAATCGACATCGACGAGCGGGTCGAGTTCATGCCCGCCGATCGCTGACGGACGGTCCGTTGGCGGGACAGAGGGCCTCGCCTTCCCGTTGCCCGACAAATAGCAGTTGGATTCCAGAACACGAAACCAGATTTATATACGGAAGGTCGGAAACAGATTTATCGAAAGGATGATGCATGACGAAGAATGAGCAGTTGGTGTTGACGGTAATGGACGGGTTGCAGGATGCAAAGCGGGATTGGCGGGTGTTCAAGGACGACGCCATGAAGGCGGAGGGTGCTAATCTCAAAGGAGGAAGGAAGAAAATGAACGGCCCCCGACCGCGGAAGTACGTTCTGGAGTCGATGGATTCGGCTCAGCGGCGCGTCCGTTTGGCGGGATCGGAGGCGCGATCCGAGGGGATGTGGATGCGGACGACGCTGGCCAGCCTGGCGGAAAACTGGAAGCTGCAAGTGTGCCGCGGGCGGACGCGGTTCCAGGAGGTGAGTTGGAAGGACGCGTTCGCGGAGTTCGGGGGCGCCGAGCCCGCCGAGCTGAAGGGTTCGGCGTAGAGCGCACGGCGAGGTCGGGGAGTCAGCACAGAATCGGTTGGTGATGGAAACGGGACTTTTCTTCCCCGGCGATCGGTCCGCACGTGCGGCCGGCACCGGGGGAGGCTTCTTGAACGACACGGGTCGGAAGGACATGGATTTGATGAACGGTACGAAGACGACGGGCGGACGGCTGGAGCTTCAGGGCGAGCGCAAAGCGGTGGCGGCAGCGGATTGGTCGCGGCAACGCGGATCCCGTGAAGACGCTTTTGCGGCGCTGGAGGACCACGGCCCCCACGACGCGGCGTCGTTCGGAAGGCTGCGGGACGCGGAGTGGCGTTTGGCGCGGTCGTCGCGTCCGGCGACGGAACGGATGCGGTGGTGCGAAGCGTCGCTGCGGCGGTTGCGACGCGACGCGGCGACGGGACACGCGGGCCGGTCGTGGCCGCTGGCGGAACGGGTCATGGCGGTGAGCGACGGGCTGCCGTGGGGCTTGCGCCGGGCGGTGGGCGTGCAGCTGCTGGCGCTGGGACACGCCGGAGACGTTTCGGACGCGGCCGTGCGGGATCGTTCGTTCCTGCTCTTTGCCTACGCCACATTCACGGACCGGGCGGGCCTGGCCGGGGAAGGACGCCCGGCCGGCGAAGAAGGCCACTGCCCGTCGCTGAGTTACGGGCTGGGGTTGATCCGGCGGTTTGCCGCTGCGGGGCGTCCGCTGGCGGAGGTGCGACGGGTCTTGGAGTCGATGTGGTCAACGGCATTGATGCTTGACCAGCGTGTGCCATATGAAGACGTCGGCTGGCCCGACGGACGGACTTGGTTTGTGCCGGTGGCTGAAGCGTGGGCCACGCTGGCCACGCAGCAAGGGGTGGCCGCGGACCGCGGTGCCGCCTGGCTGGTGTCGCGGTTGGAGCGGATGGATGCCGATCTGAATGAATGCGGTGGGTGCTTCGCGGCGCTGCGGACCTTGGGCCACGCCCGTCTGGCGGCGATGGAGCGGATGCTGGAGGGCGGGCGGATCGACCTGGCCCGGCGAATCCACTTCGGGCACGAGTGGCTTGCGCACAAGGGGTTGAAGCGGGAGTTGAAGCCGCTGCGGACGAAGACGTGCCGGATGATGAGGCAGTGCGGGTGATGAGAGGGCGGGGCGGCTACCAACTACCCTTGTTGTGCTTCACGAAGTCGTCGGGGGTTTCCAAGCCGTTCATCCAGCAGCCCAGACAGCGGCTGCCGCAGTCGGCTGAATATTCATAGTTCGGGTCGCCGACGGCATTCGCCTCCTCCTGCTGTTCAGATCGCTGATACATCTCCATGCAGACGGTGCAGATCTGTCGGTCCAGATTCAGCGCTTGGATGGCTTCCTTTGTTTTGGCTTCGCGGTAGGGCGGGCCGGGGGGGAAGATTCTGTCCTGGCAGCCCGTGCAGTAGTCGGCCAACATCGCTTTCAGGGAATCTGACTCGTCCGACGGATTGGTGGGGTGACCCTCTTCGTCCCAAGGCCAGGGCTCGTTCCAGTGGGCCCAATAGTCGGGCTCTTCCAATTCATCCCCACACCGGAGACATGCGTTTGAACCCAACTCCTGAGATTCATATAGCGGACGATTTTCATCCGGTCGTGGTTTGCCGTTGGAGTCTGGCGGTGGTTCGTTTGGTGGATGCTCGTCATTCATTGCGTGGTTCCGGTTCGATGGAGGGGCGGAATAGGCATCGCGTCAAGAGTTGCCACCACGGCGAATGCCGCCTGGCGGACATCCTTGATCCCGTGGTTCAACCCAGGAGCTCGCCTACTACCGCGGCAGTCCCCTTCACCACCTCGGCCATGTTGTCGTAGTCCAGCGTGTCGGGCAGGTCGGTGGGCTGGTGGTAGTGGGGGTTGCGCACCATGCTGGTGTCGGTGATCATGAGCGCGGGGATATTGTGGTCCCAGAAGGGGCCGTGGTCGGAGAGCCAGAGGGCCTGGGCGGCGGGGGCGCTGGCGTGCGGGAAGAGTTCGAAGTCGGTGGCGGCCCGGAAAGCCTTGGTGAACGTGGCGAGGAGGTCCTGGGAGTTCTCGTCGCCGACCGCGGCGATGAACTGCTCGTGGTCGGGGAGCAGGTCCAGGAGCGCGTCGGGGAAGTGCTGGCGGCCGTGCTGTTCGACGTGGGCGTCGTCGTAGTAGCCGATCATTTCCAAGCAGATCATGGCGGTGATGGACTCGTGGGCGCTGACGCACTGGTCGGCGTAGACCTTGCTGCCCATGGAAGGGCTGTGAAAGTAGGGGGGCTCTTCGTTGGCGAAGGCGACGAGGCGCAGGGTTTTGGCGAAGGGCGTCTTCGCGTGTTGTTCGATGAGCTGGCGGCCGGCTTCGAGCAGACCGGCGACGGCGCTGGCGTTGTCGTCGGCGCCGGGGTTGCCGAGTCCGCTGGGGCAGGTGTCGTAGTGGGCGCCGAGGATGATGATCTGGTCGGGCTGGGTGACGCCCGGCAGCTCGACGACGAGGTTGTGGGCGGCGTGGCCGCTGGCGTCGTAGGTCTGGATATTGGGGACCTGGCCGAGCTGCTTCCAGTGGTCGAGGATGTGGTCCGCGGCAGCTTGGTAAGCGTCGGGTAAGCCGTGGTGCCGGTCGCCGATGTCGCCGGCGAGGGTCTGGACGTGAAGACGGAGACGGGCGGGGAGATCGGTGTTCATAGCGGGTTTGGCCACGGCTTGGATTTAGTGGGTGGGGGGCCGTGCAGCCGGGAGCGGGTCTAGGGGCCGGATATTGGTCAGGCTTCTCTATCGAGAGGGGGGTTGGTTTTTGCGCTACGCGCTCACGCGCGATGATGAAATGGCGAGCGTACCCGGCGGGGTTGTGCCTGGACGGCGCGGGTGGAGTCGGTCGGCCGGTGCGGTGGGCCTGGCTGCGAAACACCCGTGGTCGACGGCGACGTTGGCCATCGAACCAACGAAGAACTTGATTTCACTCAAACACATGCAAAGACACGCCTTAAAGAAGTCAGCCTTGTTCCGCAATTTTTTTTCGATCGGTATAATGTGGGGTGTAAGCGGGGGCAAACGAACCGGGCTTGCAAGTCTAGTCTTGACAGCGGTTAATCGGAATCACCGATGGGCGGTCGTAGCGTGGTCAGGGAAGGGTCGGCGCGGCGGGAGCGACGTAGCGCAAAACGGGCGCTTCCTATGGATGGGGGCGTTTTTTTCGGCTTTGCGGATCGTGAGGATCTGCGGGGCCGGCCCCGCGGCGACGTTCGCCGCGGGGGACTTCGAACTGATGAGGATGCTGCATGACGAATGATGAGCGGATGGTGCTGGCGGTGATGGACGGGTTGGAGCGGGTGAAGCGGGGGTGGCGGGTGTTCAAGACGGAGGGCAAGGGACGCAAGTACGCGTTTGAGTCGGTGGATCTGGCGGAGCGCCGGGTGCGGTTGAAGGGCTCGGGGGTGTATGCGGGCCGGATGTGGATGGGGACGACGTTGGCGAGCCTGGCGGAGGACTAGACGCTGCAGGTGAACCGGGGTCGGATGCGGTTTCAGCCGGTGAATTGGAGCATGGCGCTGGAGGAGTTCGCCGCCGAGGGCCGGGGCTCGGGCGGCGGTTTCGCGGGTGTGAACGGCGTGTCGTGAGCCGCCGGGTTGGGATGTCGGGGGCGGGTTGTGGTGACCCGCCCCCATCGTGTTGCTTCGCTGTTCGTACTTCGCGGTTCGACCGATCCGCCCAAGGAAACCCGCTGATGGACTGGGATAACGCTGCGCGGCCGCTGGACTGGTGCCCGATCATCGAAAAATCAGGCAACGTGTTTTCCGAAGCGTTTGCCGACAACGGCACCGGAAAACCCGTGGTCGTCAAAGCGGGCGGCCTGAAGGGGTTTGCCTGGTATCCCGACGTGGCGGACCGGGTCTTGACTCACTTGTTTGGCGGCCAACCCCCGGATTCTGATTGCGAACGCCACCTCAGAGATCGCTTCGCGGACGAGGAAGACGTCCTGTGGGACTTCAGCATGGGTTTCGATGTTGATGAAACCATCTTGCTTCCGAGCACTCGAGAGGGTTGGGGGTGAGGATTATCCCCGCGGTTTGCCAGAAAATCGAGGAAATCGTCGGGCTCGATGATTACCAGACGGTGCGGTTCAGGGCGGTGCCGGACGATGGCGAAGGCTCGCCCGAAAAGGTGCGTTCGCGGATCAGGATGTACCTGAAAATCATCGAGCGGCACTGCGACTTTGCGCAGTACACGAACGTCACCGGGGCCGCGGAGGGGGGATTGGACGAGGTGGTTTTTGTGAAAAATGAGGTGGTGAGTGATATCGAGAAAAAGATGCGGGTCTTCAAGCAGGCGTACGAAAGGCGCGGGCCGCGTGCCTTGCGCAAAACGGTTGCCCCTTGAAGGTGGGGGCTTTCGGTCCGGCTCCGTGCACTGTGATGTTTCTGGGAGGAGCGGGGCCTGCGGCGACGTTCGCCGCGGGGCACAGTCGCTTCGATTTGATGAGGATGCGGCATGACGAACCATGATCCGTTTGAGATGACGCCGCGTTCGGACGCCGTGCTGGCGGAGATGAACCGGATGGCGCTGGAGTACTACGGGCAGACCGCCTCGGCGGCGGCGGCCCGGGGCGTGTGCGTGAAGTGCTCGCGGGCGGCGATGCGGCCCGGAGACTTCCGCGACGACGCGAGCCGGACCGAGGCGGCGAACACGGTGCTGTGCCAGGCCTGCCAGGACGAGATTTTCGGGGCGATGGAATTGGCCCCGGACCATGAGGACGCCGAAGCGTTCGCGCGCGACGCGGAGGACGCGGACGACCCCGCGAACGACCGGACGTGTCAGGAATGCGGAGTGGCTTACAACTTTACGTATCAGAAGAAGGCCCGGCAGTACTGGGACGGGGCTTGGAACTACGCGACCGGGTGCGAGACGCACTGCCTGAGTTGCTGGCTGGGGGTCTGACCCCTGCCTGCCCCCGCGTATCCCCCCCGCGTAACCACTCGCCGCACGGACGGCCCCCCGGGGGGAGCGAATTGCAGCAGGCCGTCCTGACCCTTTTCAACACCTTGGAATCGCTTGTGAAGATCCGTGCGACCGACCGCGGCAGCATTGAAGCGGGGTTTCTGGTGCGCTCCAGCTACGCGCTGGTCAGCATCACCGACCCGGGCGCCGAGCTGGCCCGCGTACCGCGGGTCGTGGGCTGCCGGGCCGTGCTGCGGTTGGCGTTCCACGACGCAACGCCGGGGGCAGGTGCGATGGAGATGGCGGCGGACGTGGAGGTGATGCGGCCAGAGCATGCCCGGGCCATCGCGGAATTTGCGGTGAAGCACCGCGCGGACGTCGGCGCGTTTGTGGTGCACTGCGAGGCGGGCATGAGCCGCAGCCCGGCGGTGGCCGCGGCGATCGCGGAGTACCTGGGCGACGACCCCGGCCGCTTCTTCGACCGCTACCAGCCCAACGCCTGGGTACACACCCTGACCCGTGAGGCATTCGGGCTGGACGTTAACTACGACGCCAAGACGTAGCGCAAACTCGCCTGCCACTCTATACGGGAGGGCAGGCAGAACCGATTCCCCGCCGTGGAACGTTCCACGAGCACTTCTACTCCCCCCATCCAAAGGAAAGCACCATGAGCCCTCAGTACGCCACCGCCATCGGGACCGGCCGCACCCAGCAGGAAGCCTGCGAAGACGCGATGGTTCGCATCCCGTCGGGCAAGTCCCACTCCAGCAAGAACACGCGCAAGAAGGCGGACGGGACCTGGGTGGTCACGCTGCGTTACGTCCTCGGTTAACCGCGACGCCGGCCCGTTGACTCTCGATGTCGATTGCTCCTGAAACCTCCACCGGAGAACTGATTTGGACGAATGGAATGAATCTGAAGAGCGAGTGACCGCTTCGAACGCTGACCTTCGCTTGCCCTCGGGGGCCTGGCGAGGGACGTACACACAATGGATCGGCGGAAGGATCGAATCGAAGCCGATGCGTTTGACGCTGAAGTTTTGGCGTGACGGCGGATTCGACGGCGATGGGGAGGATGAGGCGGGACGCTTCACGGTCGACTGTAAGCAATTCTCTCAATACCTCCCGTCGGTACGCTTCATAAAAACCTATGCCGGGCACAAGTTCGTCTATCAGGGCTTCTTTTCGTCGAAGCAACGTGGGATGGTGGGCATATGGCACGATGGCCAATTCGGCGAGCAAGGTACCTTTGCGCTATGGCCTGGCCGGGTGATGCGGGCGATGGGCGTTAAGCCGACTGAAGACGACATCACCGACGCCGACCTAGCCGCGATGCCGCACCTTGACGACCGTTCGGCGGACTGCCTGTCACCTGCTATTGTCGAACTAGCAGCGCGTTGTCATCGTGACGGCGAGGCCTCGACGACATTGCGGTCACTACTGGGTCGGTCCGGCAAGACGCACAAGAGCCATGCTGGGATCAGGGATCTCAGGTTTGCTCTCCAACTCGTCAAGCTTCTGGGATCCGCAAAGCTATCGACAGCGTCGATGGACCAGCCAATCCACTTAAAGCCAATCAGGCATACCGCGAACACCAAATTAGACGCGGCAGAGCGTTGGGATCGCGAAATACGAGAGGAGGAGGCCAAAGGGGATACGACGAAATAGAGCTCTCCTCACGCGGTGGGTGGCTTCCCAGAGAACGCGACCATCGCCAAGCACCAATCTAGCCATCAGACCGCTGTTTGAGACCCATAAACGGCGGGACAACACCACCATACCGGTAAATTTCCCTGATTTAATGTATGCTCTGCCCACCGCACGGAAGACCAGTATTTGGCACACCAATCCGGCGATCAGAGCAATCACTGCAACGCGAGCCTCAAGGAAAACAGAATGAAAATCGCCTTAATCGTCGGAACTATTGTGGTCGCTTTGTTCGTTGCCTTCGTTGGCACCGCCAAGATCGGCGTGTGGTCTGATGTCGGGCGGGACAGCTTAGTCACCCAGATTGATCAAGCCATCGGGGGGTTCACCGTCAAGCGGAAGGAAGCAGAGAATAGCGTCGCCGCGCTGAAGGTCGCGGTTGGCCGTATTCAAGAGGGGAAAATCAAGACCGAGGTCAAGGCAGAGCAGCTCGAAAAACAGCACGAAGCGATTCAGGAAAAGATGTCCGGGGCTCAGTCATCTCTAATGAAGCTCAAAGAGTTGATTGCCGCAGACAAACCCGCCACACTGGCAGGGGTGGAATACGACGTCGCCGGGCTGCAGGCAATGGCCCAGAAGGTGATCACTGCCTACCAGTCACTTAAGACGCAAGCCGAAGGGGTTGACCGTGCTCATCAGCTTCTGGACGACAGCTCCGATACGCTAGCCGCAAGGGCGGAACAGGCGAAAGTGAAGCTGACTGCGATGGAGAGCCAACTCGAAGAAACCGACGCAAAGCTGCTAGCTCTGGATGCGATGAAGGGGGCAGCGTCAGAAGCGGGAGCAAGTTCAGAGTCGCTGGCTGAGCAGTTCAAGGAGGTGGAGGGGCAACTCAACAATCTCTATGCAGACGTCGAGACCGGACTGCGGATAGAGCAACTGACCTGGGACGAGAGCAAGTCGGCCGCTATCGATGTCGATTCAATCATTCGCGATACCCAGACACCGGCATCGACCATCGACCAAATCGACGCGGTCCTCGCAGACTAGGTGATTGGTCTGCGGCCTGCTACGACCGACGTCCCTGATTTTCAATGCCTATGAGTAGTCACAACCAAGGAGAGCACAGGAAATTGTTCACTTTCGAAGCGTTGAATCACGCTGGGAAGTCGCAAACGATCTCAGTAAAAGCCTTGGATAGTGGGGAAGCCCACGAAATAATCAAAGCAATGGGGTACGTCCCGACATCGCTTCGTAAAGAAAACAGTATGCCGCCAGTTCGTCTGCGCGATAAGCCGGTTCGCTCGAAAAGAGCCCCACTTCGCAGAGATAAGACGAAAGCTGTTCTTCTCGTCTCGACCCTGCTGATCGGGGTGGCAACCGCAATTTTCTACTTTAGCGATTTGAGCGCCACGGAAACGTCAGTGCCGCAAGAGAAGTTGCAGGAGCAAGGTCAGGCGAGCCCTTCGATTCCGTTGAGGTCTCAGCTCGACGGCGAAAGCCAGTTGAACGAGGCCAATTTACAGCTGAAAGAAATCCGTCGCCAAATCAAGGAACATCTGGATCCTGCAATAAGGTCATTTGAGAACGATCAGTTTGGGCTCAAATCAAGTTTGGCTTCGATAGGCGTCCGCGGTAGCAAGGACCTGAAGGATAAGCCAAAGGCGAGAGTATTCGCGGGGGAGCTCGCAGAGGTCGTTGCGTACCTCGAACTACTTCGTCGGAAGAAACAGGGATACGAATCAGCAGCTTTTGAACTTGAAGCCGTAATCCGAAGGTATTCCAGACAGCAGGCCGCCTTAGACGCAGGCTTGGGTGACGACGAGCTTGAACGATTCTCGTACACGCTCAAGCAGATCGATTCGCGATTGAATGCTCTTGAGGGTGAGGCGGTCGACATCGATCCGACAATGGTTGATCAGGTGGTCGATCGTGCATTGGGTAATAAGGACGACGGTGGATAGAGCGGTCGAACTAGCGGTGCGCCCGTATGGCCACCCCATTTCGAATTACTTTAATTAAAATAACACGCTTCCTCTGACGAGAAATATTGAAATGCCTGACGAGTTCGAACAAACGCCTTTCCCGGATATGAGTTTCGCGGATAATCCCGAGTCGCGGTGCCCGTGCGTGCTGCTGCTGGACACGTCTTCTTCCATGGCTGACGGTGGCAAGCTTGACGAGTTGAACCGAGGCCTGCAGGCGTTCGCCGATGAACTGGCGGATGACGAGGTGGCAAGCCTACGGGTGGATATTGCGATCGTGACCTTCGGCCCGGTCTGTGTGGATCAGGCGTGGGTGAACGCGCGGGCCTTCTCCGCTCGGACGCTGGCGGCCAACGGTAACACGCCGATGGGAGAGGCGGTCCTCGTGGCCTTGGACATACTTGAACAGCGTAAGTCGCTCTACCGAAGGGAGGGCATCAGCTACTACCGACCGTGGATCTTTATGATTTCGGACGGCGCTTCGACCGACGACATTAACGAGGCGGCGATGGCCGTCCGTAAGGCCGAGGAACGGGGTTCGGTTGCGTTTTTTCCGGTCGCCGTGGAGGGTGCGGCCTACGCCTCGCTTGAGCGGCTGTCCACCCGCACACCAATCCGACTGAAGGGGACGCGATTTCGCGAAATGTTCCAATGGTTGAGTAAGTCGATGAAGCAAGTGTCTCGCTCTCAGGTCGGCGAAAGGGTTCCGCTGGCAGGTCGGAACCTGTCAACATCTTTGAGACACTTTTCAAAAAACGTTTCGTGCAATCAACCGGCCTTGCCCGGTTTTAGTTCGGCCGCCGCGGGGTCGGCCGTGGACGTGAGGGTGGCGAGTGGCTTGTCGG
>Ga0209185_1001619_pt1 | contig 18619 bp, 12 predicted proteins | sample SidtaG_2_FD_187425 | JGI IMG/M metagenome (GOLD analysis project Ga0209185, IMG submission 187425) | Marine algal microbial communities from Sidmouth, United Kingdom - Sidmouth_Asex2 metaG (SPAdes) (version 2) | ecosystem: Host-associated > Algae > Red algae > Unclassified | place: Sidmouth... | reverse complement strand
GAGAAAACTGATATTCAAAGAGCTTCTAAAGTACGATCAACTAAAGGACTCTGTGTTCATGTCTTTGGAAAGATTGCCGCAGCTATCGCTATATGGGTATTTTAAATCCTGATTCGCATTATTAATTAATTGATAATCCAAAGATAAAGCAAAGTGAGGGGATAGAGCAATTACATTTTTTTGAAAAAGTCTCTAGTAGAAAGTGGGGAAATTGGTAGAATGCGGCACTCTAATGTCGTTTTAATAAAAATATTATGCCTTAAACAAGCATTGATAAATAGAATATAATACATTTCTTATAAAAATTATGGAAATGTATTTTGTTGTATAAATAATTGGTTATTTGAGTTTTAAGTGCCTATTTGAAGAGGATGAAAGGAAATAAGAAAAGGAGGGAGATATATTATTATTTCTGACATTTGTTGTGTTCAAAAGTTACTAACTTTATTACTTTTTCTTTGTAAAATAACTACAAAAAATAAGATTAAATGTAAATTTGAGTTACATTCTTATCCATTCTTACTTGAATTGTACAACGACGCATATTAATTGATAAATTTGAATATATAGAACTGTTACTTAAAAAATAGTCAGAATATGCACGATAGTAAATTATTGCTACTCATCAAAAGTATAGATACAAAAGAACACAATAAGTTAGTGGAGTTTTTACAATGGTCTTATATTAGTAAAAGCGAGCAGATTAGCCAATTAGTCAAGTATATTATCAAGATTGCGCCAGATTATGAGGATAAACGGTTAAGTAAAGAGACTTGCTTTCAAAAGCTTTTTCCTAAAGAGTCTTTTGATGATATGAAATTGAGAAGACTTATGTCCAAAGCTTTGAAACTGGTCGATAAGTTTATTTTATATCAACAGTTGGAAAAAGATGAGCTGACTCAATATAAGTTATGGACTGATTACTATAAAGAAAAAGATATAGAATATTTTTTTCAAGCCAAAATCAAATCTTGGGAAAAGTCAAATAAAAGTAATGATACTATACTTTTATTTAGAGAAAAATATCTAATTGCTTATCAAAAACTTGCATACGTTAATAAACAATTTGTATTCAAGAGTATGCAAAAGAAGGCTTCTTATGACCAAGAACTACAAAAAACATTAAAAGAGTTACAAAATTTTTACTTGTTACAAGCTATATTTTTTAGATGTGTTATTTTACAAGGTAAGCTAAGTTTTAATAAAAAAATAGAACTTCCTTCTGAAGATTTTATGAATAACATAAGAGAAGAGAATGTTGTACATGACCCTTTAATTCATTCTTATTATTTAGCAGAATTAATGTTAAAAGAACCAGATAATGAAGAAAGATATTTGGGTTTGAAACAACGTTTAGAAACTCTGCAAAAAGGAGATTATCGTAAAAAGATACTTATTGATTTATGCAAATTTATAGAAAGATATATTACTAAAAAATGCTTCGAAGGCAATGAAAAATACTATAAAGAACTTTTAGATTTATATAAATATGAAATTACTCATGAATTAGTAATTGCAACTAGCATTTTTTATCCTATCAAATTTCGCAATATTGTAGTTGTGGCTACAAGAGTGAAAGAATATGAATGGACTGAAAATTTTATTCAGGAATATCGAGATAGACTTTCTCCGAAACAAATACCTGCATTACCTGATTATTGTTTGGCATTGGTTTACTTTCATCAAAAAAAGTATAAAAAAGCAGATGAACGTTTATTAAAAATAGAAGATGCAGATACTGTTTTAATGTTTGATATAAAGCGATTACAACTAATGCTTACTTATGAAGAAGACAATGATTTTTTATTAGACTCTATGATGAATGCCTTTAGAGTACTGATGTCCAGAGATAAATTTTTATCAGAAAACATAAAAAATGCCAATCAAAACTTTGTAAATGTACTTATGCGAATTGTGAATGTCACCAGTAATGACACCAAAAAAATAGCAAAGATGGAAGAAGAACTCAATAGCTCCAAAGTATTTATGGAACGGGCTTGGCTCAAAGACAAAGTACAAGAAAAAAAAGTGGGTAAAACTATCTCTTAAACAAAGAATAAGTAGAGGACTACTGATACGTTTTTATAGTCTTTTCTTTTGGAGCGAAAGGTTTGGAACTTCGTCGTTACGCAGGGTCTCGCTATCCGCTACTATACCAAAAGCCTTGCGCACAAGCATATGGCGATACATTCCGACATATGCGCCCTACCGCTTTTGGTATAACGCTTCTATCGAGGCTATTTTAAATGGTTTGAACGAAATTAAACGGTTGGTTATCGGTACATCAGTAAACGCATATTGATGAATCACCCGCCACTCTTAATAAAAAAAGGATGCAGTACTCACCTAAGCAAGCTGCACCCTTTGTATTGTGTTCTTACGAAAGAACGTTTCTCACTAAACCAAAAATATTATTTCTCCTGTCTGTTCTTAGACGTTTTAGTTGTTGGGGTATTCACAGGTTTTTGCTCTTTCAAATAACGGCCATAATTCGCAGAACGAATCTGAAAATAATTGCCAATAATTGATGATGTACCTGAAAAGTAATATGATCTTGTTCCATTTGAATTTCTCATGATTTCTTAAATTTTACTGTTAATTAATTTGATCTCTTGATCCTTGTTTATCTTAAATACAGGCATATAGACTGTGTTGTTTTATCAAGGTAACAGCTTTAGTACGGTAAAAAGTTTCCTAAGTTCAGAAAAAATCAAAGAAATATTTTTTAGTTTTTTAAAGCATTGATTTTCAGTATTTTAAATTTGGTTAAGTGTCAAAAAGACAAGTAAGTAAGTGTCATTTGTACAATTGAAAAAATTCGTTAAGGGTCCTTTTGACAAGAAAATAAGTGTCACAAAAACACTCGATAAATGCAGTTGTTTTCAGGAAAAAAAGCCCATAAAAAGATAAAATATCTCTTTACAGGCTTGAATATTTTTAGTAGCCACGACCAATGGTTCAACGACTCATATGAACAGCTTATATGGACTTAAATAACTTATATGATTCAAAAAATCATATGAACAGCTTATATGGATTTAAATAACTTATATGGTTCAAAAAAAACCTTAATATTATGGACTACTAATTATAAAAAAGCTTAACAAGTCAGCATATAGTTTTAAAGGGTGTTAATATCTGCATATTTCATGCGAATTGTGCGTATATTGTTATATGTTTCCCAAGGGAACCCTGTTATTTGACGGCAAATTTTGTGAAAACGTTGGAAATTTGTGTGTTTGTCTCACAAAATACTTCGATAGTGGTAAAGACCTTACAAAATAGACCCGATAGTAGTGTTATGGTGGCAGCGTTGGCGTAGAGACGCATTGAATGCGTCTGCGAAAAGCCACCATAGTAACGGATAGCGGGCCCGAAGTGTAACGACGAAGCTACGAACCATTCTCTCCATAATCTTCTTAGAATAGTGTCTTAAAAAAGGGGGAATTGTAAAAAAACTTTGGTTATACCCTAGTTCATAGGGTTTTTAGTAATTTTGTTGCTGTTTATGCTCTATTTTTCTGTTTGTAAAACAGATACAACACAACCATTAAGCTGTAATTTTATATGAAACAATTCAAATCACTAAATAATATTTTAGGTATACTGGTAGGCGTTATTGCGACAATCGTATATTCTATGACAATGGAATCAACTGCAAGCCTTTGGGATTGTGGGGAGTTCATTGCTTCTGCTTATAAAATGCAAGTTGTTCACCCACCTGGTGCGCCTTTGTTCTTGATGTTAGGACGTATGTTTACATTGATTCCTGAAATGATGGGACGACCTGATCTTATTTCGGTTTCTGTCAATTTTATGTCTGCCTTGAGTTCTGGTTTGGCCATGATGTTCCTTTTTTGGATTACGACCTATATGGGGCGAAAAATCGTGATAGGAAGGGATGGTGAGTACACAAGTGCCAATATGTATGTGATTTTGGCAGCAGGTTTAATTGCAGGCTTGACAGGGACTTTCTTGGATACGGTCTGGTTTTCGGCAGTGGAAGGCGAGGTATATTCGATGTCTCTGCTCTTTACAGCCGCTGTGTTCTGGGCGATTTGTAAGTGGGAAACCATAGGGCATGAGCCGTATGCAGACCGTTGGCTGGTGCTTATTGCCTTTTTAATGGGCTGTTCTATCTTTGTTCACTGGCTGAATATGCTGACGATTCCTGCCATGGGATTGGTCTATTATTTCAAACGCTATGAGAATCCTACTTTTCTGGGAATCATTATTACACTGGTTATTTCTGTTGGTATCTTAGGCTTTATGTTGCAAGGTGTCATTACAGGGCTAATAGATGTAATTTCAATGGTAGAGATATTTATGGTCAATAGCTTAGGCATGCCTTTTAATAGTGGCTTAGTGGTCTCTATTATTGGTTTGGTGGCTATATTGACGAGTGTTTTATTCTTTGCCTATAAGAAGAACTATCCTGTCATATTTAATATGGTTTTGGCGTATACTTTTGTTGTGATAGGCTTTTCTACAATTACAACAGTACCGATTCGCTCTATTGCAGGACCAGCTATTGATATGAATAGTCCACAAGATCCTGTTAGTTTGGCGTCTTATTTACACCGTGAACAATATGGTTCTCGTCCTTTAGCATTTGGATATTACTATACAGATTCGCCAACAGGCACAAAAACAAAAGGAAATCGCTACAAAAAAGTGGGAGATTCTTATAAGATTGTAGGGAAGAAATTTGACTATGAATATGGTCGTGCTAAAAAGAAATTCTTTCCTCGTATTCACTCAAGAGACCACAAAAAACTATATGAAAAGTGGCTGGGCTTAAAAAGTGGGCGAAAACCTTCTTTTTCAGACAATATAAAGTTCTTTTGGAAGTATCAGATAGGACATATGTATATCCGCTACTTTATGTGGAATTTTGTAGGAAGACAGAATGAACAACAAGGAACAGTTGATAAAAAGAATGGAAATTGGATCAGTGGCGTTCCCGTATCTCTATTTGAAAATGGTTTTATTCCTTCTTCAGACAATGACTTGCCGAAAGTCGCTAAGAATAACCCTTATCGAAATACTTTTTACTTTTTGCCTTTTCTATTGGGGCTTTTGGGGCTTGTTTTTCAGGCAATGAACGACAAAAGGCGGTTTTTAGTCGTGCTTTTCCTTTTCTTAATGACGGGCGTTGCCTTGACTATTTATGGTAATTCACCGCCCATTGAGCCACGGGAAAGGGATTATATATTTGCAGGATCCTTCTGGGCATTCTCCATATGGGTTGGCTTAGGCGTGATTGCGCTTTATAGTCTGCTGCAAAACGTTTTGAAAGGAACAGCAGGCGTTGCCGTAGCCTTTGGTATAAGTCTGATTGTGCCTATTTTATTGGGAGCGCAAGGATGGGATGAACACGACCGTTCTGGTCGTTATGCAGCAAGAGAGTACGCTCGCAACTACTTAGAATCATGTGCGCCCAATGCCATCTTATTTACACAAGGGGACAATGATACCTATCCGCTGTGGTACGCTCAAGAAGTAGAAGGCATTAGAACAGATATTCATGTGGTGAACTTGAGTTTATTGGGCGTAGATTGGTACATCAATCAAAAGCGTCGCAAAGTCAATAATGCGCCGATTGTACCGTTCTCTTTGAGTGCCGATCAAATTGGTGGTTCGAATCGGGATATGGTCTTGTTCCATGAAAATCCAAGCATTGCGCCTGCAGGAAAGCACATCAATTTACAGGAAATTATGAAGTTTATTGGGAATGACAACAATAAGCAACGTACACAGTCAGGAGACGAAATCGCTTATTATCCGACCAAAACATTTAGTTTGCCTGTAGATAAAGCCAAAGTGCTTGCCAATGGAACGGTTGCAGCTAAAGATGCAAGTAAAATTGTGGATAAATTGGAATGGACATTGGGTAAAAAGACTTTGTTGAAAAATGATTTGATGGTCTTAGATATTATCGCTTCTAACAATTGGGAGAATCCGATTTATTTTGCCGTATCTGTGGATCGAAAAAGCTATATGGGCTTGGCTAAGTATTTCCAATTAGAAGGATTGGCCTACCGTTTAGTGCCTATCGAAAATCCGCAAAAAGAAAGAACTTCGCCTTTCTTGGGGCGTGTTGATACAGACATTATGTATGACAATTTGATGAATAAATTCCAATTTGGAAATATTGGGGAAGAGGGTGTTTATTTGAGTAATGATATTGCTCGAATGGCTTCTAATTTCCGTAGCAACTATGTCACTTTAGCAGAAGCTTTGTTGGATGAAGGAAAGAAAGATAAGGCGATAGCAGTATTGGATCGTTGTCAGAAAGAAATGCCGAATCACAACAATCCTTATAACTTATATACGTATCCATTGGCATTGGCGTATTATCGTGCAGGAGCCAATGAAAAGGGAAATGCCGTCGCAGAAATTCTTATTGATAATTTGGCGGATGAAGTGAAGTATTATGCTGGTATGGACGATGATGATGCAAAGCGATTTAAAAGAGATAAGGACTTAAATATTCAATACATCAGACAGTTTATTAGCTTGGCAAAACAAAATGGACAAACTGAATTTGCGAAGAAGATAGAGGAGAAGATGGCAGGGTTTTAGAATGTGTTTTGTTTATTGATGAAAATATCTTAATTATAATGAGTAGGATTAAAGATACTTTTTTAAAAGAACTAAAGAAATTTGCCCAAAGTCTTACAGATTATGTATCAACTCATAGTGGTGAATGGTCAATTAAGGGATTTATTGATGTTGATAAAAACATATACACAATTTCTTCTGATTCAAAAATAGTATCAAAGATTCTTGAAATACAATTATTTCCTCAATTTAAGAAGTTTGCTAATGATATTGGTTATGAAATAGTACTTGCTGAAAAGCAAAATTGGTATCCAGATTTATCCTTTGTTAATAAGAAAAATCCCAAAATTAAGTTTGCAGTTGATATAAAAACTACATACCGGTTAAAGGATTTTGTAATGGATTTACCTTAGGTTCACATGGAGAATATTTTCGGAATAGAACGAGTACTAAGAATATTCAGTTTCCATACTCTGAATATGTAGCGCACCTTTGTTTGGGAATACTTTATACAAGAGCAGTATCAACAGATATTGATGAAACTAAAATTTTGAAATTATCAGAGGTAAATTCTATTGCTTCTGTAATTAAAGATTTAGTGTTTTTTGCTGAAGAGAAGTGGAAAATATCAAGTGATAAAGGAGGTAGTGGCAATACTGCAAATATTGGAAGTATTCATTTTATTGAAGATATTTTGAATGGCAATGGTGTCTTTATTAAATTGGGTGAAGGCATTTTTGATGAATATTGGATTAATCAAGGTGTTTTACAAGTTTCTAATCCAAAGAAAGAGAAAGAATTTAAAAAACTAACAAGTTTAAGTGAGTTTCTTGATTTTAAAGGGATGGATAAATCGCTAATCAATAAGCCCAAGCCTAAGAAAAAAGATAAAAATTAATGCCAATAGTACCACCTATAAAGTCACAGGGAATTAAAACCAAGCTAGTTGATTGGATTGGAGCAAGTATCGAAGAAACTAAGTACAAGAGATGGGTAGAACCTTTTATGGGAACAGGCGTTGTTGGCTTTAATATTCGCCCTAAAGTTGCTTTGATGTGTGATAGTAACCCTCATATAATAAATTTTTACAACGAGGTTAAGCGCAAAAAAATTACAAGTAGCAAGGTCAAGGCACATTTAACAAAAGAAGGAGTAAAACTACTGGCTTCTAATGGTGATTATTACTATGATGTAAGAACGAGATTTAATGCCGATGGAAATCCTTTAGATTTTCTTTTTTTAAGTCGTTCTTGCTTTAATGGTATGATGAGATTTAATAAAAAGGGAGGATATAATGTTCCTTTTTGCAAGAAACCCAATAGGTTTGCACAGGCATTGGTTACTAAAATAAGCAATCAAGTTAAAAATGTTTCGCAGATAATAGAATTAGGAGATTTTACATTTAAGCATCAAGATTTTACAGAGACGCTCAAAGAGGTTAAGAAAACTGATTTGGTTTATGCTGATCCGCCTTATATTGGAAGAAATGTTGATTATTTTGATTCTTGGTCAGAAGAAGAAGAGGAGGCAATGAATAAAAGCCTATTGACTTCAAAAGCTAACTATGTTTTATCTACTTGGCTAAGTAATAAGTATCGTACCAATGAGCATATCTTTTCTATTTGGAAGGATTCATTTATTACTACAAAAAAACATTTTTATCACGTGGGTGGCAAGGAAAAAAATAGAAATTCTGTAAAAGAGGCGTTAATCTCTAATTTGCGCTTAAAAAATAGTATTTCAGTAGAAAGTATGAAGACAAAAATTGAAAATGGTGAAAATCAATTGACAGGTATAGAGAATGAATATAAAAAATCTGAACAGCTAACCTTAAAACTTAAAGAAGAAAAACCCACAATCCTCCCAAAATAGACTCGATAGCAGCGGTATGGCAGAATAGTTTAAGTAGTTTTTGTCGTTTCAGTGGTTTAAGTAGTTGGGGTTCTTTCTTAGTAGATTGTCTGCCATAATAGCGTATAGCGAGACCATGCTTTGCGACGAAGGAATTGACCATTCTCTCCTTTTAAAAATTAGAATTTAAATACTCCCCGCCACTTGTCACTCGCCACCCATCATATTAATCTTCCATGTGCTTAGAAATGGAAATGACAAAGCGAGTGCCTTGTTGTTCTTGGGGTTCTATCCAAATATCGCCGCCGTGCAATTCTGCAATTTTTTTGCAGATAGCCAAGCCCATGCCTGTTCCTTCATAATCAGAACGAGCATGGAGTTTGTAAAACATATTGAATATTTTTTTGTGGTAATCTGGATCTATCCCAATTCCATTGTCTGTAATCGAAAATAGCCAATGGTCGGGCGTTTCTTTACTTTCAACGATAACTTTGGGTATGTTGGGCGCAACAACGAATTTGACGGCATTGTGAATCAAATTTTGGAAAAGTTGTTTTAGCTTGATGCGGTCTCCTCGAACGATTTCGGGCAATTCGCCAAACTCAACAAGGGCATTTTTTTCTTCAATATCTTTATTGAGTTCTAAGACGGTGGCAGCCAAAAAATTATGGATATTGATGTCGCTGATGGTGCGGGCAGTCGTACCCAAACGAGAAAAAGTCAATAAATCATGGATGAGACTTTTCATGTTTTTGCCCGAAGAAATGACAAAAGATAGATATTCTTGATTTTCTTCTGTTATACTACCCTGCAATTTCTTGTTTAAAATCTGTGAAAAATTGATGATAGAACGCAAGGGAGCTTGTAAATCATGCGAAGCAGTATAAGCAAAATTTTGAAGATCTTTGTTTTTGGCTTCTAACGCTTCTACATGGTTTTGAATAATTGCCTGCGATTCTTTGCGCTGGCTAATATCCCTTATAAATGCAGTGAAGTAATGTTCCTCCTTGATTTTATGGGAATTGATTGAAATTTCTATGGGAAAAATCTCTTTGTTTTTGCGTTGGGCCTGAATCTCTATCCTTTTCCCAATGACACTCGCTTCGCCAGTAGATAAAAAACGATTCATTCCTGTCTTATGAGCATCATGATATTTTTGAGGAACAATCAACAGATCCAAAGTTTTATTTAAGGCTTCCTGTTCTGTCCAACCAAAAATGATTTGGGCCTGACTATTCCAGCCCTTCACCATACCTTGATGATTGATAATAACAATGGCATCAAAAGAATTGTTGAAAAGAATATCTACAAAATCTTCAGTATCTATATTATGTATGTTTGCTTGAGGCATCTTGACCATCACAAGTATTTCTTTATTATACGGTTAAACTAGTTCTTTTGTTAAGATATTACATATAGTATTATTTTTGCATAAAATATGCCTTTTGTTATTTGGCATAAAAACGAGTAAATCACAAATTTTAATACACACTTTCTACAAAAGTTCTAAAAATAACCTCATTTTTGACGCATAAAAAAAAACAAAACATATTGCACAAAAAAAGCAAATATAAATAATTGTTTACTAAGTTTTTAATTGAAACAAATCTTTTCATAAAAAAAAACGTAAACTATTTTAGAATAAATTATACTAACTGATAGAGTGGAAATCCATTCTGAAAAAATAACTAAAAAAATATGGCAAAGAAAGCTTTTATGGATAAAAAGGCTCAACAATTTATGGAAGAATACCTCAACAATGTTTCTCCTACGAGTCATGAGTGGACTGGACAAAAAATCTGGTTAAAATATCTAAAACCTTATGTTGATGAGTGTAGATTGGATAATTATGGAACGGCTTACGGGATTATTAACCCCAAAGCGAAGTACAAAGTCGTATTAGAAGCCCATGCCGACGAAATTTCTTGGATGGTGAAGTACGTTTCTAAAGAAGGATTCATTTATGTTACTCGCAATGGTGGTTCAGACCATATGATTGCGCCTTCTAAAAGAGTCAATATTCATACTCCTGATGGAGTGGTAAAAGGCGTGTTTGGCTGGCCTGCCATTCACATGAGAAACCGAGCCAATGAGGAAAAACCAAGTGTCAATAATCTTTTTATTGATGTGGGTTGTCATTCCAAAGAAGAAGTCTTAGATTTAGGCATTCACATCGGCGCACAAATTACCTACGATGAAGGTTTTATGGAAATGAACAATCGCTATTATGCAGGACGTGCCTTAGACAATCGCATGGGCGGTTTTATGATTGCACAAGTTGCTCGAATGATTCACGAAAACAAAGACAAAATTCCTTTTGGATTGTACTTTGTCAATTCTGTGATGGAAGAAGTCGGCTTACAAGGCGCAAGAATGATTGTAGATACTATTCGCCCCAATGTTGCAATCATCACCGATGTGGCACATGATACGACAACTCCCATGATTGAGGTAAAAGAAGAAGGCGAGTTCAAATGTGGCGACGGACCTTTATTAAGTTATGCCCCTGCCGTTCACAACAATCTCCTCAAATTGATTATGGACGCAGCAAAAACGAACAAAATTCCTTACCAAGTGGAGGCTATTTCACGAGCCACTGGTACAGATACCGATGCCTTTGCCTTTTCGGTAGGTGGCGTTGTTTCCGCATTAGTATCCTTACCATTGCGCTACATGCACACCACCGTAGAAATGGTACACAAAGATGATGTCGAAAACGTCTCAAAACTAATGTACCAATCTGTCAAGAAAATCAAAAACAACCAAGATTTCCGATATTTCAAACCTTAGTGGTTTATGTAGTTTTTGTGGTTTTTGTGGTTTTGTTTTAATAACCACAAAAACTACAAAAACCAACAACCACATAAACTAAATAAGGAGAGAACGGTGGGTTGCTTCGTCGCAAAGCACGGTCTCGCTATCCGCTATTATGGCAGACAATCTACTAAGAAAGAACCCCAACTACTTAAACCACTGAAACGACAAAAACTACTTAAACTATTCTGCCATACCGCTACTATCGAGTCTATTTTGGGCGGTCAGAACGGCTTACATCAGCATATCTTGCAGTTGTATTTGAGAAGACTTGCTACCATCTTAAATACTTTTTCGGTTTTGAGGGTCTCAAACAGTTTCTTGCGCTATTTCCGTTGTCACATTTTTGGTTCTCAACCGATCCACAATCCAGCCCAAAATAAAGATAAAAGACTCACCCACAAAAAACCAAAGACGAGAAGATACAGAAATCGTCGCAGCTTCGGCAGGAGCGACACCCGATAAGGTCAAGCAGCCCACAAGGATTCCTTCCCTTACGCCAATTCCGCCTGGCGCAATAATGGCCATAATGCCCAATGTTGTTGCCAATGGAAAGCTGAGTCCTGAGAGAAAAGAGATATTAGGGCTAAGGCTCAAACCTTTGGCTAAGAAGTAAAAGGCTGTCGCCCAACACAGCCAATATATAAAAAAGATAGGGAGAATTTTTACAACAATACTTGGTTTTAATTGAGGGAGATTGATATTCTTTTTGAGCATTTTGGACAAAATCATTTCCACCAATTTATTGGCACGAGTATTGAAAATCAGAATGCTCAAAAATACAAATAACCCGATGATAAGCCATCGCCATTGCCCAAATCCCTCCAAGAAAAACAAGCCGATTGTACCCGTCGTCAATCCCGACCACAGCGCAATCAATTGTGTATTGAGTGAGAGTGATGAAAGTTTTCCAACGGTATAGCCATACGCTTCCGCAGCATAAGCCGCCCGCCCCACAATAATCATGATTTTACCAGGAATGAATTTGGTGAAAACTGATAAGCCTGTGCCTGCCAATGCTGTAGGGTAATTAATAGGATAGTTGGATTGTTTTAAGACGGTAAACCATGTCCATACTTGCGCCAAAAAACCTGCAAATAAAAAAGCAAAAGACAATACAATATGTCCCCAAGAATGAACCGTAGGAATTTGCAAATAGTTTGCCCGATACAGTGCAAATACTAAGAATATCAACGACAGATAAACAAGGTATTTATGCCAACCTTTTTTCATTTAATGATTTTTATATTTGAAATCAAAGAACCTGTTTTTGTGTTATTTATAGAAAAAGTGTTTTTTACGCAAAGGCCGCAGGGTATTTCGCAACGGTCGCAAAGAAATAATTTTCAGCGAGTTATTTGGGTAAAGTTGCATTCGCCCCCTTCGTAAGTGGGAAAGACCATGAAAAATAGCCCTGATAGTAGTGGTATGGCAAACCAAGTGCTGTAGTTCTTGGTTCTTAGTGCTGTGGTTCGGTTCACTCGTGATTTATGATACTTGGTTAGCCATAAGAACGGATAGCAGGACTGAACGTCACGACGAAGCAACCAAACTTTCGCTCCTTATAATCCCCCAAGAAAAGAACCGACTAATTCCCCAATCCACTATTACACTAATACCCCAAGAAAAGAACCGACTAATTCCCCAATCCACTATTACACTAATTCCCTAATTGACTAAATCAAACGACAGTCTCTAACTGTACATCTAATGCTTTGACTTCCGCTTGAATGTTGTTAATTTTGACCTCTAAAATTTCTAAATCCTTTTGTTCTTTTTTCACATGAATATCAAATGGGTCGAAATTTTGGTCTAACTTCATTTTGATTTTCGAGGTATACGCCTTTACCTGTTCATCCAACGATTTTTCTAATTCACGTCTTCCCTTAGCGATTTCCCCATCGAAAGATTCAATGACTTTTCGTTTTCTAAAAAACAAGGTAATTCCTGCAAACAACAAGCCCAATCCTGCAATAATTCCGCCCGTAATGTCAATAACTAACGTTTGTGAAGAAGCGGCTAAAATTGCTCCAACTACCGCCAAACCACCACCGGCAGCGATGTCAGGAGCATAAGATTTTGCTTTTGGAAAAATTTCAGAATCAATAAAATTCTCTGTATTGTTTACAAATTGAGAATAATTTTCTTGAATTGCTTTGATGGCTTCTTGGCGTTTTTCTGCAATTTCTCCGAAGATTTCGTGATTGGTGGGCAGAATAGTTTGGTTGCTTTTCATTTTTAAATCGACCATCTTGACCATCACTTTGATACTGTCCGAAATGTCCGTCATACTGTCTTCCAATTTTGCTTGGAAGTTGGTGCGTAAATCTCGTTCAAGGCGACGGGTCAAATCACTCAACCAGTCTTTTACACTTTTTTCATCAGAGGAAAACATAGATTTAAAAGACCGTCCCGCCAAGCTAAAAAAGTTAAGTCCTTCCAAAAATTCTTTGCGAATATTTCCCGTAATTCTGTCGTAATCTTCTAAAAGGCTTTGTACCATTTTATCGACTCGTTCAAAAGAGCGTTGTTCCTGTTCATTCATAGCTTCCCGAATTTCTTCCCTAAAAGCCAAGTCCGATTTTAATTGTTTTTTACGAATTACCATACCCTCATTGATATTGGTCAATATTTGGTTACCTGTACTGACGCTGCTTTGCATTTTGAGCTTAAAAGCATTTCCGCCAGTAATGTTATCAACGATGTATTCTCGTAAAAACTCAAAACCACTCACCTCTTTTTTTCCTTCTTTTTCTTGTAAGGCAGAAACGGCAAAAACGTTTGGTTCTATAATCCCTTTTTCAATCGCCTGATTCTTAACTCCTTGAATATTTACTGTTAAATTTTCTGGTGTCATCAAGTCCTTTTGTTGTAGGATAAAGATGACTTTTTTGCGCCATTCCGTGCTGATATAATCGAAGAATTCCCAAGCGGATTGACGGTAAGGATTTTTAGCCTCAAAGACAAAAACAATCAAATCACTGTGCGGAATAAAACGCTCCGTAATTTCTTGATGATGATCTATAATCGTATTCGTTCCAGGCGTATCAACAATGGAAATTTTTTCTAAAATTGGAACGGGGATTCGAATCTTTTTTAAGTGTGGATTGACATCTTCAATACTTTCCTCGTCCGCATACATAATTTGCTGAATGACGTCGGTACAGGGATCAGGAGCGACTTTGCAAATATCCCGACCCGTATCCAACAACGCATTCACAAAACTACTTTTCCCTGCCTTCACTTCCCCAACAATCACAAACAAAAAAGGCTCATTCAATTTACTGCGAATATCTTCTATGGTCGCTGACATCGGTTCATTGGAAATGTCTACAGTCAATTGGTGTAAATCCTCAAAAAGCTGATCTATATTTTCCCTTATTTCAAGGAGTTCATTGTCTACAATATTATTACTCATTTTTTTTATTTATTGGTGCTTGGTGCTTGGTGCTTGGTGCTTGGTGCTTGGTGCTTGGTGCTTGGTGCTTGGTGCTTGGTGTTTGGTACTTGGTGTTGCTTGTTTTATAGTATTTCCAACTACGGCACCAAGAACTAAGAACTACAGCACCAAGAACCAAATTGAGCGAAAGCGAAATGAAAAACCTAATCAACCAAGTCAGAAATGTTCTTTCTAAGTTCGTGCTCGTTTTTAGGTTTGGAGATGATGGTCATATCTTTTGCCAAGAAGTAGAAATAAGGTGTTTTGTGTACTTTAAAAGTGGTAACGGATTCCGATTTCCAACCTTTTAAGTCCGATACATTGATCCAGTTTAAACCATGATTTTTGATGGCTTCTGTCCAATGTGGTTTGTGGTTGTCTAAAGAAATTCCGATAAATTCAATGCCTTTGTCTTTGTATGCTGCATAGATTTTTTTGAGTTCTGGTTCAGCAGCTTTACAATATTTGCAGTGAGACGACCAGTAAAATAAAACTGTTCCGACATTTTGCGAAACAACCGTTTCTAAATCGACAGGCTGGTCGTTCACATCATTGATTTGTAGGTTTGGAGCTTTATTGCCAGGCAATAACTTTTCGTACACATCTGCCAAAAACTGAATCCCATCATCTAATTCTACCTCGCCACAAGAGCCTGCCAATAAGTATTCCTCTACGGCATATTGAAAGGCGTACTTTGGGCCTTTTATATTGAACATTTTTAACAAAGTTTTTAGCGAATATTCTTTGACGGCATCATTGCCATCGACCAAATCCATCACTCTGTCAGTAGAACGGTAAAAGCTTATTGGATTGTAGGGTGTATAGTATTTGAAATATTCAAAAAACTGTTCTTTGTAAATAAAGCTGCGTAATAAATCCGTATCATCAAAATCTATATTGTCAAAAAAACGTGCTTGATTGAACGCCAATTCACTTGTATATTTTTTGCCTGTTGGGTTTTTCAGATATTCTTGATAGCTTGGACGGATATACGGCTTATAGAATTTTTCAAAGAGCGTATTTGGATTTTTTTCCAACATCCAACTAAGATATTCTTGGTGATACACTCTAAAACTATCAATGGATAAAGTATAATGTTCACTAAGCGCTTTATCCGTTTTAGCTATTTTTTTGCGAGCCTTACTCAATTCGCCAATTTTCGATTTGATATAACTTCTTTTCGTCATCCATTGGTTCAAAATGGTATTTTCAGCCGATTCTTCCACCGTCATGCCCTTCGCCAACTCCTCTATTTTGGCAAAATGTAGTGAAATTGTTTCCTCCGAAGGACTCAATAAGAAAGCTGCTGTACTTTTTTTGCCCACAGAAAGCTGATAAAGCCCTTGTTCATAGCCTTTTAAGGGAAAACTAAAGTTCAAATCACTGCCAACCGCCATAGAATCCAAAGGATTGAGGTCATATCCCCACACTTCCGACAACACAATCGTTTTTCCTTGTGCATTCGCCTCTGCAAAAGTCCCTTTGACCACTTGGGCGGATAGGGTGAGGGTGCTTAAAAAGCCAAATAAAATAAGATAAAAAAGATGTTTTCGCATTATCATCAATTATTTTTTCATTACTAATTTATTCATAGGTTCTCTCTTTTTTTATTAGGAGAGAACGGTTTTTGCTTCGTCGTGACGCATGGGCCCGCTGTCCGCTAATGGAAGGCATCTCTAAGATGCCTTCCATTTTCTCACGTATTGTACCGCTTGTTCAAGGCATTTCTAAAATGCCTTGAACGTCGAGCCTATCTTGTGAAAACAAAAGCCATCGCTTGCCATCGCAATCTTCCAACCACTACCATCGGGTCTATTTTGGACGGTTTGTATCTCTATCGACTACATTAATAGCAATCCTATTTGAAAATAGAAAAAGTATTAGCCGCAGAGTTTTCGCAAAAAGATTGTTTTCTGTTGAGCTTTGCGTTCTTTGCGTTGCGCTCTTTGCGTGAAATAAAATTCCTGAACCGAATTAGGATTGTTGCTATACAATATCATCATCGTCATAAACAGTCACGCCTTTCTCAATAGCCCATTCATTGATTTTTTGATATAAGTCCGTTCTTTTAAAAATACTTAACGAACTCGCTATACGAAGCGAACTTGCTAAATCTTTATCACTCAAACCTCGACAAGAATGTTCTTTTCTAAGATAAACAGCAAAAGATTTTAAAGCGTCATGACCATTTGTGAGTTGCAGTAAATCAACATTTTCAATGTCCAATAACTCGTTAATTTTTATTTTAATTTCCTCTATATCCGTCAAAACAGCATTAGAGGAATTACTAAGAACTCGTTGAATATATTGTGTTATATCAACAGCATTAGAATCAGCAAAAGATACCAAATCTTGAAAGCCAACATTTTTAAATTTGAATTTCAAAACTTCTCGAATATTGAGCCATTTAAAGCAACTGATTGTTTTAATCTTTTGTAAAATTTTATTTCTATAATCAAGATGTTTACTTTTTTCTGAAGTAGTGTACTCAGATAATAAAGCTTTCACAACTTCCCTTTGAGCCAACATCGTCATCTCCAAATCGTGATAATCTGTCAAAAATATGTTGGGAAGGTCAAACATTTCTCCTTCTTGAAGATGGTAAAAATCTGCATCTTTAATCCCAATAATAAGACCATAAATTTCAGATAATATCGCTATTCCTTCTTCTAATTTGCCCTTGCCACCAGGTAGATACTCTACATTACAGGCATCCGTATCAAAAAGCTTTCTAAACAAGCGAATATCACTACTTCCTTCCACTAAAATAAAGGCTTGTCCTTGACTCTTAGGATGAGAAATGTCCAGACGTAATTCCGTCATTTTTTGTTCAAAAGTAATATCTTCAGGTCGCATTAAGCCTCAACTTTTTTAAGGTTATGGACTAAATCCCATCTATCATTGATAATAGAAGGAGAATGTGTCGCAATTAATACCTGAAACTGTTGGAGTTCAATGATTTTTAGTAAGTCTTTGATAAACTCTTTTTGCCAAGTAACGTGCAAGGACATTTCGGGTTCATCAATTAAGACCAACATATTAGGAGTTGTATTAAAAATCAATTCAAAAAGTAAAACAACTTCATGTTGTTCGCCTGAAGAAAGATCATTTAATTCAAGAATTTTACCTGTACTTGTTTGAAAATAAAATCCTTTGTCTTTATGAATTTCAATAGTTTTAAAGGTAAAGCGTCTTTCATTTAAAATAGTGGTAAACAAATTCAATTTCTTCAATAAATCATCATAAATGCCTAACTTTTGATCCAAGTCATCTAAATAGACCAATAAAGCCTTTGCGTCCTCTGGACTGTATTCTAATTGCTCTTGTACTTTATCATAAATACCATACTTCACTAATTGTTCTTGTTTATTTCTTAAACTTTCAAATTTTTTATCATATTCTTCTTTAGATATTTTACGTTTCTCAGAAATTAATCTACTTGGATAGCTGGTATCTAATTGTTGGGAAATATAAGACAAGATTTCTGTTTTTTGAGTGAATTTTTGTGTTAGTGTTTTGACGTGTGTTTTAATAGTTTCAGCTACAATTATTTGGTCATCTTCTTTTCTTTTGACTTTTTTTAATAGTCTTTGTTCTTTAATCATATATACAGCTAAACATTCGTAAATATAGGACGATTTAAGTATGGGTTTTAGAATTTTTTCAGGAATTGTGTGGAAATACTTATGAATAAGATGTATAGTCATTGCCTTAGCTGTATCAGACCTTTTCCATAGCCCTTCATTGATTTTTCCAATAGCAGGAGCATTTCGGAAATACTCAATCAATTCTTCACTGGGTTCAAAATTGCGGTCAAAATCATCTACTTTTTGTCCTTTTTCGCAAACTGTATAACGAAGTTGAGGACTACTAACCCCTTCTTTGTGATAGCGGACTATTTCAATAGACATATCATATTCCAGAAATAGGGTGATTTTATCAAATAAAAGC
>Ga0209185_1001616_pt1 | contig 18679 bp, 13 predicted proteins | sample SidtaG_2_FD_187425 | JGI IMG/M metagenome (GOLD analysis project Ga0209185, IMG submission 187425) | Marine algal microbial communities from Sidmouth, United Kingdom - Sidmouth_Asex2 metaG (SPAdes) (version 2) | ecosystem: Host-associated > Algae > Red algae > Unclassified | place: Sidmouth... | reverse complement strand
GCCATGGTGTCGATTGGTGTTTGTGGGGCATAGGAATTCTCGCTTTAGCAATTCGGTCCAATAGAAAAAGGGATCCCCGCTGGTTTGCGGAAATCCCTTTCGAGAGAGAGTTTAGCTCATTTGTTCGATTGTGTCAAAACATAGAAATGGCTGATATTCCTAACACCGATGGTAAGACCACAAACAGACCACATTGATTAGCACGATTGACCCACCTAAAACTACCGTAGTGCCCTACAAAAACTACTCCGGAACAGTCGCTAGAATCAAAATGTACGGTCTCCGTAAGTAGAAATCAGGATCATGAATGATGTGTGTTGGCGCATCAACATCCGCTATCCGGAGACGCCAAACTTCCTTTTCCGATTCTGGGATATCTGGCGCATTTAGAGCAACGTCTGCCCAGTGACTGAGAAATCCACTACAGAGTTGAAACTGATTATCGGTTAGTGGATGATGATCATCCCCAATATACGTCTTAAAGCTATGAGTGACAAAGCCTGCTTCCCGTAACCAGCGCCGCAGGTACATGGTATGCAGACAACCAATGGCCGAATCGTTTTTGTATCTGTCTTCGAGTTTGTGCCAAAGCAGATTTGGCTCAAATGGCCCAAAGTGTAGGGCAGTCATGTCGGCTTCTTTTAATGCTAACATTCCTCCGGGGCGCAGTACCCGATAAAATTCAGCCACAGCAGCCTTAAATTCAGCTTCCGTCAAATATTGCACAACATTAGAATTCCAAATCGCATCAAAGGAATTGGCTTCAAATGCCAATTCAGTTACCGAACTTTCATACGCTTGGACTTCGCAGGCAAAGTGCCCTGCCAAAGCACGATGCTTAATTGTCGCCACATTCTCTGGGGCCAGATCGATAGCAGTGATTTTTCCCGACTCCCCAATTAACTCGCTAATTAAAGGCAAGAAACTGCCACCGCCACACCCCGCATCGAGGACATGCCAACCAGATTGGAATTCGGCATCTCGTACCATTTCTTCATATTCAGGACGGGCAACTTCAAAGTGTGTATCCAGCCAATTCGCTTCAGAAAATAGGTGCCCAACAGAGCTACTACTTGATTGACTATCACTAGATTCAAGTTTGGTCATAATGCTGAAATCATCCCTCTTTGAGTAAGTACAGCTTTTCGACTCAGGCTAATCCAGAAAATTAAATATATGGATTGCAACGGTTTTTCTGGATTAGCTGCGACCATACGCTTAGGTTTTAATTTTGGGGATGGTCATACTCTCACAATATTGGCATACTGTTGCCTCGACCGACCCGAAAGCCAGCAACAGTAGATGATCGGAGTCATCAGATATCGAAACAGTGGCTATTGTGGTGGATAGTTACCCGGAGGCACAACGTCTGTACACCCAGTGGGTGGCCAGCAGATAACGGGCCCATCTATCCTTACATTTTCGCCAACTTCTACAATCCGGTTCAGTTCTAATGAATATCGTTTGTCAAAATCAGCCGGATACGCTTCTTTGAAGTGCGTATTTTCAAAGCGTGCTTGACCAATCACTGCTTGTGCAGCCCGCTCGATTGCGTTGGTATCGCCGTGCGTGATCGTGCATCCATCAAAGTTTACCCAACGCTCGGGTAAATTTGTGATAAACATAGATGGAGTGTTGTTTGCGATGATGTTACAATCCTCAAAGAAGACCGTGCCTGCTCGTGCTAAACTAAGTAGATAGCCTCCGTGTAAATACACACCGTGGTCCGGATGGGGTTTGTCTTCGAAGTGGCTATCGACAAAACGCGGTGCAAGAGCTACGTCAGGCTGTTCTTCGGTGTTATATTTTACCAGCACAGAACCGTAGAACCGACTATTTTCAAAGACCATTCCCGGCAAAGTCGTCCATAACGCCCAACTAGTTGTTCCCCATAAAGTTGAATCGACCACGCGCGTATAGCCACCATCACCAATGGGCGCGGTAAGCCCAGCACCGGTATTATTGATAAACTCTGAATCACAAATTAAGACGTCGCGTATAATTGATGATTCAGCTTCGATGTCCAGGCCCGCAGATGGTGGCGAGCTAAGGAACTCTTCATTAGTTTGGTTGATTAATACTTTACCAGTGTGGTTGAATGTAGAGTCTTTGATCGTGATACCCCTACCACCAGCAATGGATAGTCCTTGACGTGCGTTGTACTCACTGACAACATTTTGCAGAAGATGCGGCGTTTCAGGATCTTCTTCCATGAGGCCAGTATGTCCTATTACTAAGCCATCTAAGCCGTGATGATGGGTATATACATCCTCAACCAGCACGTTGCTGTTGTTGTATAGATGAATACCATACGCAAAGATCTGCCTACCAAACTGTTGTAGCCTTCCACCCAGAATTAATTCACCACTGCTGCCATCCAATTCTAAGCCTGAAATTCGAACATTCTCGCTATCGCTAACTGCAATTACACTGCCAACGTCGGCAACATAAATCGGTTCAGTAACGGTAATTTCAGGCGATGGGTCAAATCGGATGCCGGTTTCAGGATCAAAAAAACCATATCGTAGTCCGGACGCTACTTTAAGGGTCGTTCCTTCTTCGCCTTCGATGATCAATCCGGCAACGTCTGAAACCGCGAAAATAGGCTGTGACTGATAATAGCGCTCGTCTCGCTCGTCGTGGATCGTCTGTCCCCCAACAATATAGGTTCCTGCTGGAATCGTTAGTTTCCCGCCACCAGCTTCTTGGATGAGTCGCGAGGCCTCTTGGAATGCAGCCGTGTCATTGATGACACCATCACCGACTGCGCCAAGATCACGAATGTTGAAGGTCGCGTCCTGTGGTGGCGTCCAACCGATGCTGTATGGATATGTCTCGATGCATGAACCAACTACGGGAGTCGGTGTTGGCCCCATTGTGGCTGTTGGTGCTATCGTCGGTGTGACAGTAGCGGTCTGCGTCTGAATTGGCACGGATGTTGATTGTGCCGATGGTGTTGCCCCATCACCAAGGACAGAAACTATGGGTAGATAGATTTGATCATTTTGTATTTGTTCATTACCTATCTCACTCGAACGATTTGAGACTGCGCTGTCTTCATCCAGAATTGGCAATATGAAACTTCCGGCGGCTTTGTTTCCATTACTTTGGACCGTTATCAATAATATCGTTAATAGTATAGTACTATAGATTGATACAGACCTCTTATTCAGTCTTTTCATAAAGTGTTCACCCCCACTTCTCAAAATATTTAACTCCTGCTATTATATGGAATTCCCGCCTACTCCTGCGTGCAAAGGTTTAGGGTAGCGATTGTTTAAATAGCACAGCCTCCTGCCAGTCGTCGCAGGAGGCTGTGCTATTTGAAACTTGGTTTGTGGAAATTCCTTTCAAGAGAGAGTTGCTCATTTGTGAGCTAGTGTCAACAACTCGAAATTGCGGTTCGCGCTCAATGCGAAATTACTAACAAACAATATTGAACAGCCACTCTCTGTTTTTTTCGGATAGCACAACCATATTTAGCTATTACTCTACATCAAGAAAAGGTAGATACACTCTCTTCATATTTGGATTTGGTTCTTGGATAATATCCAAACTAGTAGGTGGAATTATCGACAATTCTATGCTGTTGGTATTACCGTCAGAGTTTAGATCTGGATTAGTAATACTATCAACCGAAACTGCAACCGTTGCCGCTAATTCTGTCTCAGCATCGGCCCCAAGAACCGTGTTGAAACTTATTTGTGATTCAACGGTACCCATTGCTGGCACTTCACCGATGTTACATACGAAGATATCTACAGTTTCTTGAGCGCATTGATCAAATTCGTCGATAAACTGTAAACCACTCGATGATGTTATTGTGATTTGAGTATTATAAGATGGAGTTGGGCTGCTGTTCGTAATTATTATGCTGTATGCGATCATTTGTCCATTGATAATCGATTCTGGGCCATCGGTAATGGAAACTGATAAATCAGAGGCAACTATCTCATCTAATTGCTGAGTCCCTCGGTATGCCGCCAGTGGACTGTGATGACTTAGATTGTATCGTAGATAATATGCACCATCGGAACCATCTTCCTCTAAAATTTCAATCCCTCGCTGATTCGGACCACTAATATCAGCAGCAACTGAAGCGATATTACTAGTCAATTCATCATCCGGATTAATAATCGAATCTTCTTCTATTAACTTGAATCTGACCGTATCTAAAAAACGAATTGGACGATTGACGACATCTCTAAGATTACGTATCTGACCTGTGTCAAAATCCCCTAAATCTTCAGACTCAATAATAGTACTCCCATCAGAATATATAGAAAGACTAATCTCATCGTCATTACCAAATGAATCTGCATCGGTCTGCGAAAGACATTGTAATTTCAAAGGATTATCTAATGAACCATAGAGAACAGTTAAATTGGTTTCCCATCTTACTTCTATTTGTTCCGAGATACTGCTCTGATTTCTTTGAATGACAAGAAACATGAGCTTGCTATTATCTTCTGCTGTGTTTCTTGCAATGCGAGGTTGACCATATTGGCTTTGTTCAATAACCCTTTCACCATTTGAGTTACGAAGTTCTAGCCTCAATTGGCTGTTGTCACCCGACAAGTTATTCGCTATAAAATTTAGATTCTGTGCGGACCTACTGTCCGGTGTCTCTGTTTCTATTCTGAACCAAATAGAATCTTTATTTTGAGGTAATTCTATAGATTGAGATACGCTGGGTAAAAGCATGATAGCATCATCAAGACTGTCGCCATGATGATGATGAATGACAATCCGATAATCCCCCGTCCAGCTACGTTCTTTGGAAAAAACCTTAATGTAAAATACACCGCCTGAGATAGAGTAGGTCCAACCTGAATCTGTAACAACTTGGTCATGGCGCAAAAGAGGCGCAGACAAATTTAGACTCTTGTATACTTGAAAGTCAACAGCCGGATTATCACTTTCGACCTGTATCGTATACGTCCCTGGTTCGTCGATTCTCAACCACTGAACACTTCCGGGATACGTAATTTCACCAGCAAGACGGGAATCTAGCGGCGGATTTACCCATGCTAGGGATGGGTTACAGTAGGGGGCATATCTACTGATATCCGCATTTAGCGCGTAATGATCACTGAGATCTTGATTCCCAATCGTTCCAACACTCCCTTCGCTATAAGAAGCACCATATCGCATGTTATAGCCTAGGCTCATGTGCTGGATGCAAAGACGACTATCTTGCTCTGGAGCATTATGAAATAAATAATCTAAACGGCGCATTTTGGGTAGCTGATTATTGAAACTTTCGTAAGAATGTAAGAAAAATTTATTGTTCTCTGGCGTTATTCTCGATAATACGACATCGCCGCCTTCAAATTTGGATATGTTGCCAATATCAATACTGACGGGATAGTTATCTTCGCCCCAGCCTCTTCCTCCTTCAAAAATCACCTTGAAATTCTCTGCTATATCATCGAACACCCAGTATTTCGCGCGGTTCTCTTGGGATTTCGCCCTTGTAACACCAAATTCATCTACACCATCATTGTCTATGTCTCCAAATGATATAGATGTCGCGTAATCTCCGGAGTCCCAGTCAGTGATAACGCTTTCGTCAGTAAACAATTGTTGAAAATCAGACTGAGCATCATCATATACCCCAAACCTAAAGTTTCGGTCGGTCTTTCTAGTGAGACCAAATTCGTCTTTGCCATCACCATCAATGTCTCCAAACGCTATATCCGTCGGGTAGTTGTCTTCTCCCCATGGATATCCTCCACTATGTAAAACTTCGAATTCTGCTTCTGAATCGTCAAATATCCAATATTTTGCTCGATTCTCCTTGAATTTCTTTCTCGCTACGCCCATTTCGTCTCTTCCATCCCCATCGACATCTCCAAAGTCAATAGATGTGGCATAATCTCCATCACCCCAATCTCCGATCACATCTGAGTCGATAAACAATTGTTGAAAGCCAGATTGGGCGTCATCAAATACACTAAACCTAAACAATTTTTCTTGATTAGCCTTTCGAGTGAGACCAAATTCGTCTTTGCCATCACCATCTATATCTCCAAATGCTATATCCGTAGGGTAGTTATTTTCTCCCCAAGAATGTCCTCCATCATGTAAAACTTTGAACCCAGCTTCTGCATCATCGAAGATCCAATACTTTGCCCATCCTTTCTCGAACTTCGTTCTCGTTACGCCCATTTCGGCCCTGCCGTCACCATCTACATCTCCAAATGCAATAGACGTTGCGTAATCTTCCTCCTCCCAATCTGTCATCAAATTTTCATCACTAAATAATTCGTTGAAACCAGATTGTTGATCATCAAAGACTTTAAATCTAAACCCTGTATCTGTCTTTCGGGTAAGACCTAACTCATCTATGCCGTCACCATCTACATCTCCAAATGCAACTCGGGTGGGATAGTTATCTGCACCCCATCCACTTCCCCCTGCCCACAGTATCTTCGGGGTTTTTTCTAAGCCACTAGTACCGCCAGGATCCCGAGAGGGATAAGGCAATTCACCCACGGTCGGATGCATTTGAAATTCCCAAACATCCTGCAATGTATCGCCATAAAATTCATCATTTTGTGCTATGTCATTCCATTCTTCTCGATCCGTTGGTGGTATAACAGACGTACCAATAAAATTCAGATCGCCTAAAAAGAAAATATCTTCTTCTGCGATTTGCGCTGAAGTCATTAACGATTCAATCATTAATCGAATTTTGTCTAGTTGGGTTCTTCGACTTACTTCTCCTTTTTCAGCTTGCAAATGCGTAAATATAACATTGTAAATTCTATCAGTTCTAGGGTTACGAATACGAACATATCCAGCACCTTTATTGGAGTAGCAATCAGAGTGATTGCAATTGGTGCCGAATTCGAGAAATGCAACTTCATTCCATGGGCTAGAACCAGAAAAAGCCTCGATGTCTTCTGGTTTATAGGCATCTGGTAAGGGGGTGGGAAATGGTTCAAATGGGAACCTACTAAAAATCATTAAACCACTATCTTGACATAAATCAAAAGCAATACAACCTTTACCTTCTCCATCTATGTGCGAGATATAATGAGGATATAAAGTACTTAAATGCTCCACCAACCCATCTTGTATGTCACTTGTAAAAGCCTCATTTAAGACAATAACATCATATTCGCTTTCGATAATACGCTCTGCTAGTTTTCTAACCCTATCATTGATGTCCTCGCAACAAGCATTTGTCGTTGTACCCGGAATCCAAGGTCGAAACTGCACATTATACGTTCCAATTCGCATTGATTCAGCCATTTCGCTTTTTGTCTCAATCAAAATTGATGATGCATTGTTATCCCCTAATACCTCATCAACCAAATTATTGTGATCCTCAAAGATTGTTTGACATATACCCGTGTAATTTCTGTACTCGCATAGTACTACACGATATGCGTCACTACTATAGCTTCCAGCGAATTTTATAGAAGATGCGCTAGCATTAAATGCGATATCTGAGAAATCAGATAAACTCTCTGTAAATTTATAACAAGAACCTTTAAAATCAGATCCTTCATATAAATAAACTCCATCTCCATCACAGGATGATTGAGCAATCGCAGAATTCCAACTAAAAGAAAATATTGCAATGAGCACAATTATCCCGCAAAATAAAATAGGTACGCTTCTTGAAACTTTGCTAAGCATGATGCTCCTCCGGTATGTCTGTCTTTTAAGGGATTGTAAATATTTTGTTATATAACTGTAAATTGGATACTGATATCTGTCGTGCCAAACTTAGATGCTGCAAATAGTTGGATGATTTCCTCCTCTGAGCGGTAAGCCGAGCGCCACTCGCAAGATTTGATCCATAAATGCTTTGTTGAGTTGTTTTGGGTGGAAGCTTCCCAGGATTATCCGCTCAATAGCATCTGCCAAAGGTCATTAGCAGAATTTGCGTCACCCGGAAAGCGGCAGCCGATGCCTACTATCGCTAAAGGTTCTTTGGGGTGGTTGCTTGTTGGTTTGTTGGACATAGGGAAATGGGTCAACTTTGGTTTTAGGTTGAGATGGTTTTGTACAGCCCAGTCAGAGAGACACAATCTTTTACCGAAGAATCAATTTGTATGACCTTCTGTTGCCTTAATGATTGCGGACTCAATCTGTTCGGTAATAGGATCAGTCGTACGATAGAAAGAGATTTCACCACTGTTGATATGATGTAGGCGTATGCGCCATTCGTACTGCCCATTGCCCATATCCTCTTCCCACATGTGAATCGAGAATATTTGGGACCGTAATTCATATTTGTTGATATCCATTGGGGTTTTTCATATCACACATGGCATTCATGTTTTCGACCATCCTCAGTGTATTCGCTGTGCTGTGACCTAGGCACCGTCGTCATTTTCGATAGAGATCGTACCTTCGAAAGTTGACGTTTCTGCATCTATAAGCAGGCCTTCTTCATGAACTTTTGCCCCCAGCATCCAGCCTTCAACAACCGTACCGTCCATTTCTACAGAGCCAGTTTCAGTGTTGAGTGTTCCTGTTAGGCGTGCCGTAAAAGATTGCTCTCCGGCATCGATTATCCAATCAAACTCTACATCCCAAATTGGCTGACTTGTATCGGCGTTCAGTAGCTTGGTCTGCAAATTACCTTGTACGTCCCCTGCTACTGTGCCCATCCACTCACCCTCTCCCGAGGATGCCTTCTGAAATGTTAGATTGATATCACTGCTACTGTTCGACTGTTCTGGTAAGCCCACACAGCCACTCATCAGTAAGGTTAGAATAGTTACTACCAACGTCAAGAATCGATATTTCATGATTTTTCTCACTTTTTGTTCTTTGTGCTTATTCCCATAGTGAACATAGGAAAGGCTGGATTAGACTGCTACAAATATCAACAAAATTGTGTTGATGTTCAGAGCGTAGCAGGTGGGGCGTTCCAAAAGCGTTTCAAAAATTCGAACCTGAAACGCAATGGTGTTTCAAACAAAAAAAGGTCTCAACAATTCGGTTACTGAATTGTTGAGACCTTTTTCAAAATTGTTAAAGCTTTCTACCCTATACAGATTGTTCCTTCTTGGGCGGTGTTAAGGTTGTAGCCAGGCCCTGATGCGCTGCATTGCATCATCTAAAGTAATAGGTGTTGTCAGAAGGTCACCAGGCAATGTTGGCAGCGGCGGTGGTTCCGGGAACCCGGTGCCGGTCAATTCATGGTACTGCTCGTAATATGTCATATTCTGTGTTGAATCAAAATGACTTTTGTACAGTTCCGCAGCCTGCTGGCGGTCTGTTGAACCGCCTGGGTCCAGTTTCCAAAGCTCATAGTGTACACCCGCCATTTGCTCTGGTTGTTGATACTCGTGTATCAACTCGCGGAGCTGTGTCTCTGCAACGTGATGATCTATCGCATCTACTGCATGGTCTAGCTTTATTGAATTCAACCGTGTTTGGAAACTTGGATCCTCACCACCAGCCGATTGACCACCAAGAGCTGCCAATGTGTTGCGAGCCTGTTGATGAACGGTTACGGCGGCATCGAGCTTATTCTGTTTGAGCAGACTGACAACATATTCATTCAATATGGCAACAATGTAGGGTGTATCCAGCTTCTGTGCCATATCAATGGATAGCTGATAGTACTCGTTCGCTAGGTCCCATTCAAGAAGATCATCCCTCAAGTTTGCTATGCTTGCGATGGACAAGCACACTGTCCACCAATCATTTCGCAGTATCGGCTGTGTGGCGGCATATTCAAAGCAAATTAAGCTCGCGTCAAAGACGCGTCGCCCACGATAAATATTGCCTAGATTGGCTACAGACCAAGCAATACACTGGGCGTCATCGATCTTTTGGGCTGTTTTTAAAGAACGGAGATACCACTCGGCAGATTCTTCGGTTTTGCCTTGTGTACTCTCTATATTTCCTAGTGTGATCTGGGCGCGACCTAGCCCCCAGTCGTACTCTAACTCTTGCGCAATTGCAACAGATTGTAAACAGAGTTCTTTCGAACGCACCCAATCTTGCATACTCCAGTGAATGATGCCCATGGTACCAGTTGCATTACAGATTCCTCGTTTGTCACCGATACTTGACGCTAACTCCACCTGATGTTCAAGGGCTGCCAATGCATCGTCGTTGTTACCGGTGTACCACCCGACCTCGCCTTCGACCCACAGCACGTCAATCAGGCCCGACAGATCGCCCACTTCGGTGAAATTTTTGCGGGCCTTTTGCAACCATGTCAAGGCCTCTCCGTAATTTCCTTGCAACCGCAAAATATCGCCGATATTGTGCTGAGCGCGTGCGATGTAGGTCACTTCTTGTGCTTCCTCAGCATACTGCAACACTTCCTCAAACTCGTGCCGCGCGTCATTCCACTCGCTGCTATAACGTAGCACAAGCCCTAACTGCAGACGGACATCGAGCTGATCTCGCAACGATAGTTGTGTAGCTAACTCGCTTTCCAATAAGTGTCTGTAAAATGTTAAAGCGTCTGAGTTACTATAAGTATTACGCGCTCCGTCAGCCGCGCGCCGATAAAATATGATGGCTTCTTCAAGGCGTACACCTTGCTCAAAATGAAACGCTATTTGCCCGAGAAACGACGGCTCTAATGTGTCGGCAATTTTTGCCCACGCTTTTGCAATGGTTCGATGACTAAACCGCTGTTTCGTTTCGCCCATTAAATGATAAGCAGCTGTGCGGAGTAAGTCATGGTTGAAGTCGTAGGCAAGATTCCCTTGTTCGCGGATAATCCGTTTACGCCATGCTTCGTCCAGCGCATTGGCGACTTTAACCTCATCCACATCCGCTGCCTTTTCCAGCAGATCAAATGTAAAGTCGCGCCCCATCACTGCGGCCAGGTTAATCAGAATCCGCGAGCCTGGCGAAAGCTGATTCAGACGGTACTCGAATACATCTTGCACTGCATTGGGAATGTTTCCCCATCTATCAGTCAGCGGTGGCACCAATTGGCTAGCATCGCCCCCTAAAGACTGCATCATCTCAACAATGAACAACGGATTGCCCTCAGAAATAGCGGATAATCGTACTGCCATATCAGGATCCAACACGTGACCAATGGACTCTTCGCCCAATAATACACTTTCAGTTTCAGATAGCGGTTCAAGTTCAATGTCAGTCAACAGTTGGCGCTGCTTCATTGTTGCGATCCAACTTGCCAATGAGTCTGGGGCATCAGCATCTTCTATGCGCATTGTCGCTACCAGCAACAGCGAAGCACGCGGTGCAAAATCAAATAAGAACTCAAGCCATGCCAAGGTATCAGCATCAATCCATTGAATATCATCCAGCATAAGCACTAAAGGCGTAGGTGTTGCCAAGATGCCGCGTGCTAATGCTTCGAAGAAGCGCTGGCGTTGCCACGGTTCTGGGATCTGTTGAGCTTCGCCTGGCTCTTGTTGCCCTAATTCCGGAACCAGTAGAGCTGTTTCTTTTTGCCAATACGAATCGACAATCTGTAAATTTCGATAAACAGCTGGGCTACGCAACCAATTTGCAATGGGACCGTAGGCGGGGCTTGCCACGGATATATAGCACCGTGCAGTTGCCGTTGAGATATTTTGCAGGCGTCCCCAGCGGATCAATTCCTCTGCAAGCCGCGTCTTCCCAATGCCCGCGACGCCAGAAATTAAAACAATGCCTGCATTCCCTGTTCTTGCCTGTCTGTATACTTTCTGAAGAGTACTCCATTCGCGCTGACGCCCAATAAACTTTATCCCTAGTCGGTCTGCAGCCTGTTTATTTTCACTTTCAGTGGTTTCTACAGAATTTTGGTCGCTAATGAGTTGCTGATAGAGCGAAAGGGTTTCAGTGGACGGAGGAACGTCAAGTTCGCGAGCGAGCATAGCAGCGCAATCATGATAAGCGCGCAAAGCCGCGGCTCGATCCTCATTCAACAAGTTCAATCGTATTAGTTGTCGGTAGCTCTCTTCAGAAATCGGGTCACGTGCTATCAGTTGTTTAGCATAACGCAAGGCTGATTCATATTCGCGTTTCGATTCAGCGAGACCAACAAGTCGTCTAAGAGCCTGTGCATAGATCTCTTGTAAATAAGCCCGCTCCTCAAGTATCCAGTCCTCATATAAATCGGGCAGTAAATCACCATGATAGGTATTAACTATCTCTTCCATCATCCGTTCGGAAGTCGGAACAGACGTATCGCTGTTGAATAAATCCGCGTAGCTGCTCTTTAGTAAATCAACATCGATCTCAAAATCAATATTCTCCCGAAGTTGAATCGGATCAGTGTCAAAGTCGATAGCATTCTCAAGCGCGGGAACTAGTGGACGCAGCCGATATAGGAGACGTCGCACATTTGTACGCGCTTGTTTCTCTGATGATTCTGGCCAGAATGTTGACGCAATTTGTTGGCGCGTAAGTTGATTAGCTAGGTTTATGAATATATATGCAAGCAGGGAGCGGGGGCGCTTGGTTTTAGCCATGGGCACGCTGTTGTCGTCGAATGTAATAAGAAACGTGCCAAGCAAACGAACACTTAGTTTCTTCATAGTTGTTGACTCTGGGCATAGGTTGTTATGATGTATTCAACAATGCACTCGTATAATTGCATTGACTCTAACATTTATGTAAATGAATCGGTCAAGTAATTCACACCGAAGTGCTGAACACCTAAGATCATATCATTCTACCAGAAGAAACTAAAATAAGATTTAAATGGTGCCATTTCTGTTATAGTATCTTTTTAGGTCACCCCAACCGCCCTAAAACCTCCTCATCACTCGGCTCCTTCACATCCAATCTTAACGGCTCAATATAACAAGGCTCCAACTCCGCCCGGTCAAACGAATAGCCAAACTTGGCCACCGCCCGCGCGATCGGCAGACTTGCCAGAAAGCGTCGCCAGCCCTCATCCACAAAACCCTTCTCCGAGCGATGCATCGACGCGATGACCAAGTCGCGGTCGCGCGGATTCTTGACCTGGTTGACCAGCAGATTATTGCACGACGATAAAATCCCCGGCGGGATCAGCGAGGGCGACTGCGTAATCAAGTGCAGCCAGATGCCGTACTTGCGCGAGTCGCGCCACATGGAGGCAAACTGCTCGGCGGTCGATGCGCCGCTGCCCTCGTCATCACCGCCGCCCGAGTCAAGACCGGCCAGAATCTTGTTCGCCTCCTCAAAGACAATCTGGATACGCGCTTCCTCAGTCACGCCGTGGCGGATGCGCACGATGACGGCGTCGGTGTAGAGATGCCACGCCGACCAGCCCAGCAAGACGGCCTTCGAAAAATCATCCAAGAACGCACCACCTTCCAGCACGGCGACCCCACCTTCGTCGGGCACGATCTCGTTCAAGTCAACCGCATCTTCACCCGCTGCGTACTGCGCCGCGGCCGCACCCTGTACTAGCGGATGCAGCCGGAAGAGGATGCCCTCCAGCACGCTACGCAACATCGAATCACGCGGTGGCACGCTGGATAGCTTGCGCTCGATATCGTCAAATAGATGCGACAATCCAACCGACCGCGAGCGTTCCACGGCCAGCCGCTGCCGCGCATCGGTCGACAGTTCGGCCAACGCCGTCTGCGCCACTGCATCCACCAAATGGACCTCGTCAGCACGAACGTGACCCCATTTATTATCCGCTCGACAATCGGGATCATCAACCAGCACGCCCGCGCCTAAGTAGACCCGCCGCAGCGCCTCGCGTAACTCGGCCACCTGTCGCCGCACGCCCAATTTAGCAATCGCCCCAAAGATATCGCAGAAGGAGCGCCACTGCACTTCGGGCAGAATGTTGCGCCCAATCTGCAGCGGATTCCAGCGCAGCGGGCGCACGCCACCGGGCGAGAGCTGCCGAATCTCGACGCGTCCCTCCAGTCCCGGCGCATTCAATAATTTACGCCAGCCCGCGCCAAAGTCGAGCACAATTGTGCGCAGCTTCCACTGCCGCGTCGTCTCGTAGACCATGCGCTCCGCGGCCACAGACTTACCATAGCCGGTGTCACCCACAAAGGCCGCACCCCGTTGCCGCGACGCATATTGACTCGCCACCTGCGACATCTTCACCAGCGCCTCGGTCAGATCCGGTCGCCCGATGTGCGCCGCCGTCACCAGAAAGACAAAATCCTCGCTCAACTTCGACAACCCGCGCAACAGAATCTCTCCCTGCTGCGACGCCAACTCATCATCCATCTCACCCAGCGCGCCATCTCGTCCCAACCCCCGCAGCGCCATCCGCGGGTCCGGATGGCCCAGCACTGCCAACACCTTGGGCAGCCGCTCCATGCGCTCAATCAGCAGCTGCACGCGCCCAACATTTGGCTCGCTCAACCGCGACAGTGGATAATTGGCCAACGTCGCCTCCACCGCAGCCATCCGCCGCAACGCCTCATCCGCAGCCGCCTTCTCCGTGCGCGCCTCCGCCGCCGCCCCATAAAACTGCACAACACCCAAATGTTGCGGCGCATAGACCCCCAGCGCCGTGTACAAAAAGTCCACATCCGCATTATACAACCCCCGCAGCGCCGCCCACTGCTTGCCCAACATATCCGGGTCATCACGCGTCTCAATCGGCAGATAGGTCAGCTCCTTAAAAGTGACCGCCCGAAATTGACTGGCCCCAGCCGCATCGGTCAACTGAAACCAGGCATAAGACATCGACCCCGCAGCAAAGGAGATCCCAGAGTCGTCGATACGAAATTCGTTTGGCGGTTGAGTAATTTGTGTGATCATAAGCGTGATATTGGTGTATAATGAAGTACAGAAAGTTGTATGACATGAAGATTAAGGCCATAGTAAGGAAATAAATCCGCCATTATGTATGGCTAAGCGGCTTGATTAGGACAAAGTATTTCTCAAGCCCTGGTAGACGTTCAAAACGTTTTTCAAGAATAGACATGGCCTTCTGAGTGAGCTTAACCCCTTTGTAGTAGGTCTTGCGTACAAAGTTAATGATAGGGTGTTGTTCATGCCAAGTCATAGTTTGAGCAAAGTTAAGAACGGTATCAATGGAATCTAGGAGATCGCCATTCCAGTGCTGCTCAAGATGTCCCCAAAACCGCTCAACCGGGTTGTACTTGCTGTGATAAGGGGGATAGTAGGCAAGTTGGATATTGAATTGTAGTTGGTCAGCAAGTTGAACTATACGATTCATGAATTGAGTTCTGCGACTGTGATTTTCAGGTCCATTATCCTGCTGCAACAAGAGAGTTTTGGTTTGTGGATAGTCTTGCTTAATTTGCTTCCAGCAATCGAGTAAGCAATCGACAATGAAGTCGCTGGTGACTCTACTTTGGGTAAAGTAGAGGTATGCCATGTGGTAGTCTGGAAGAAAAATACAATATGGCGTTACCTTTGCTTCGGGAGCAAAATCATGGTCGGCTGCTTTGACTGTAATCCGATTGCGACCACCCCTAGAATAGGGCCCGATTAGAACGGTTGCTTTGGCATCCATCGACAGACGTAAGACACTTGTATCATCTTTGACATCGACCAAAAGCGAATTCATCTGTTTGAATATAGCATCGGTTTCAGGCTTTTTTTTCGGGTCGGCTTTTCTGGACAGGTCGTAAGTGATAGCCCATTTCGTTCAGTATGCTGTTGATGGTTACTCTCGTTGGAAGCTCATCTTCCTGATATCCTTTTTGCTTTACGAGTTGGCGGCGAACTTCTGCCGCACCGAGGCGAGTATAAAGGCGCTTTGTTCGAAAAGTGGCATCAGTCTGGCTTTGGCTATCAACGATTTCCTTAATGTCGTTTTTAAGGTTGGGGAGGTGCTCTTCGGCCTTCTTTCGACCTCGTTTCCAGTAATGGTCTATGCCGCAGAAACCGTTGCGCAATTCATCTAGCCCTTTACTTAGCGTCTTTCTATCCCAGCCAAATTCTCTACAGGTTAGTCTTACATTTCCGCCACAAAGATCTTCTGCGATTTTGGCCATGTAGTGCCTGCGTTGATAACCACTTAGCAAGGCTCTCGTTTCGTTTATCGTATTTTTATGTTCGTCGCTTATTTCCATTTCCCTCTCCTTTTGGAGAGAAGTTTACACCACCTAGCGGTGGATTTTAATTTTTACTTTGGCCTAATAGGAGATTCAGATGGCTGTAGCAATTGCGTATCCCCATATTGAACATACAGATGAGGGCGTTCCGTTTGTACAGGAGACAGGAACAAAGGTTGAACAGATTGCGCTCGACCAGATTGCTTACGGTTGGTCTGCGGATGAAATTCATCGTAGTCATCCCTATCTAAGCCTTGCCCAGATTCACAGCGCGCTCGCCTATTACTATGACAATCAGGAAAAGATGGATGCGTTGATTGAAGAAGGTCTCCGCTTTGTCAATGAGTTCCGAGAGAAGCAGGGTGAAACGTCGGTCCGGCTTAAACTGAAGGCCAAAGGTCTCCTTTCGTGAGCTTGAGATATTACATGGACCAGCATGTCCAGATGCAGATTTCTGAAGGGCTGCGCAAACGAGGTGCTGACGTCCTCACTGCATATGAAGATGGCCACTCAGGAACTGCCGACGTAGAATTGCTTGTTCGGGCTACCGAATTGCAACGCATTCTTTTTACCCAAGACAAGGATTTTCTGATCATAACCAGCCAATGGTTGCAAGATGGACGTGAGTTTGCTGGCGTCATCTACGCGCATCAAATAAATATCACCATCGGCCAAGCAGTTCGTGATTTAGAATTTATATCTGAAGCACTGGAACCAGATGACATGCTTAACAAAGTTGAATTTATCCCGCTTTAACCACTTCGCGTCTGCACAGCCGTAATCGTATCCGCTGGCCGCGCACCCACTAGTGGATGCGCAAGAATCCCCTGCACCAACAGCGACAGATACCCCATCGGCAGGATCAGCCACAGACCCCACGTAGCCAGCGTGTTCAAAAACGAGCGCCCCTGCGCCAGCGTATTCTGCGCAGCGTCTTGCCCCCCAATTGCTTCGGCCCACGCCGTCGCATCCACACTTTCCAAATACCGCCCATAAAATAGATAGGCCAACGCCGCCAAACTATAGATCCCCAGCGCGCCGACCGCTCGCCAGCGCAACATATCCGGATTGAAGCGGTCGATACTCACAGCAATCAGGCCCGCAACCGTCATCCCCGCCAGCAGAATCGGCACCGGTGCCGGAGCCAGAAATGCACCCAAAATCACAAAGCAGAGCACAACCAGAACCCACATCCGTTGCGACTCCGGCGCTTTGCGCACCAACTCCACCGCCGCCCCCGCCACAACCAGCGCCGCGATCTGTTCCCACATGACATAGACGATGACGAGGATCCCGTTTATTTCGTAAAGGCCCACTGTTTTCAATGTTTGCTGCACGGTTTGGATGAATTCGTTCATATTGATTTTGGCTCGCGCGTTGTTTTGAAATAGATGATTGAGATGAAATAGATGATGGATTGATGATGCGACAGGCAATTGAAAAAGTGGGTTCGGTGAAGATGGTTTATGCTTTTGGTTCGAGAAACATCATCAAATACATCATAGGAATTTGCTCTCATGGATAATAAGCCAATCGTCAATCATCGTGACCTTGATGTCTATAAACGCTCATTTGATGCGGCGTCTGAAATCTTTCGACTCTCCAAACGGTTTCCAAAAGAGGAGACATACTCGCTAACCGACCAAGTTCGCCGTTCATCACGCTCTGTCTGCGCAAACTTGGCTGAAGCATGGCGCAAACGACGCTACAAGAAAGCCTTCATCAGCAAACTCTCCGACTCTGAAGGCGAAGCTGCCGAAACCCAAGTATGGCTGAAATTTGCCGTCGATTGCGGCCACATTGATGCTGAAGAAGCCCGAGAACTTTACCAAGCATACGCAAACATCATCCGTTCTTTGGTTGGTATGATCCACCACGCCGATAAATGGGTCCTCCCCCAATAACCATCATCTAAATCATCTATTTCATTCAATCAAAGTACTGTCCAACAAAAAGACCGGCACCTCATACGGATACGCACGTCGCTGCGGCTCACTCAACGGAGTCCCTTTGGTAAAGAGCAGAATCTTGCCGCCATGCACGCCGGGATCTTGTGCTTCGTAGTTGAAGAGCCCGGTACTTACGCTCATCGACTCGCCTTCCCACAGCTCGAAGACACGTGGCAGCGGCTCTTGTCGCGTGGCGTTGTAGTAACGCCCATCGATCCACTCGACCGTCGAATCGGCCAGCCGCATGGGCAGCTCAATCTTCACTAGCGGATCATCGTAATGCTCCAGCACCACATCCGAACAGGACCAGCGCCACGCACCGCCCGGGCAATCTGCGGGATAGGTGCCAGCCCCACTGCGACAAAGCTGCTCCAACTCACTGCGCCGTTTTTCAGCAAAGCCATCACCCGCTTCAATCACAATATCAAAGCCCCGAAATTGCGGATCCTGCTGGATGGCGACCGGATAATCTGGTTCGTGATACCAACTTGCGGCTGGCTCCTCGATGTGGATATACTCGACACCATCATTGCAGACAGGCGGCACGGGCGTCGGCGTCGGTGGGATCGGCGGAGTCGTTGGGGTAGGCGGTTCGCGTCGTCGACAATCGCTATCGCGGCACCAAGCCAACCGTGCGCCACAGCCTCCGCGCCCACCCCGACATTCACAATTATCATCCGCTGTACAAACACCCACGCACCCAATACAGCCCGACGGATTGCCATTCACATAGCACGTGCCATTGATAATCGAATCACAATAACAGCCTTGACAATTCCCCGCGCAGACCGA
>Ga0209185_1001608_pt1 | contig 18756 bp, 11 predicted proteins | sample SidtaG_2_FD_187425 | JGI IMG/M metagenome (GOLD analysis project Ga0209185, IMG submission 187425) | Marine algal microbial communities from Sidmouth, United Kingdom - Sidmouth_Asex2 metaG (SPAdes) (version 2) | ecosystem: Host-associated > Algae > Red algae > Unclassified | place: Sidmouth... | reverse complement strand
ATGTATTATACTTTAATTTTTGCAAAATTAAGCAATGCAAACTAAGGCTGTTCATTATTAGCAAAAAATAGCATAATTATTTATATCAAAATTATGCTTAAAGCATATATACAAATTATTAACTGTCAAATATTTAAGGAATAGTTAAAGAGTAAGTTATAACAATTTTTGCCAGTCCTAAACAGATACAAAAGCTCAGGTAAATTTCGTGTTAGATAGTAACATTTCAAGTCTTGAAGTTATTACCAAAACCCAAAAACTGAAGCTTAATTAATGATTTTTAGAGGTTACGACCATCAAAAATAGACTCGATAGTAGCGGTAGGGCGGAATTAGATGTAGGGATTTTTTTTAAATGCCACATCTCCGACCTTTAGCGGATAGCGAGACCATGCGTCACGACAAAGCATCCCCCCGTTCTCTCCAAATCATTCTAAAAAAAAGCTAAAGAATGATCAAAGGTTCTATCAATCGTTCTTAAACACTCACGTTAAAAATAAAAAAAGTGATTCGTTATAAACAAATTATCTTATTGCTACTTTTCCTGTTCATTGGCTTCCAGACTGCCGATGCACAGCAAAATAGAGCGGTCTATAGAAAGAAAAAAGGCACTAAAAATGCCAAACAATCTACCGCTTTTCGCAATGCTTACCAAGATATGACCGCCCGCTATAATGGTTATTTTCACGCAAAATTAATCATTCAAGAAAGTTTATTGAAATTATCTGATAGCAACAAAGATAATTATGAGGAATTGCTCTCTATTTTTGAGTATCAAGGTGGTGAGAATGCAAGTGCTGTTCATGCTCAAATGGACGAAGCAATCAAAAAAGCATCGGTAGACATCAAGGTTCATCCCAATAGCAAATGGGTCGATGATTGCTATCTTTTGATGGCAAAGGCTTATTTCTTTAAAGGTGACTACGATTTGGCTTTGCAAAATCTCAAATACGTCAATACGGAGTTTTCTAAGGGAATTCGTCGATCTGAAAAGTACAAAAAAGAAAGGGGCTTAAAAAATCGTAGCTATCCAAGTGCAAGTGGCAAAGCCAGAGCGGGTGTTGGTGGCAAAAGCATTGATACAGACAAAGCGAAAGAACTTATCAAGGAAAGAGTCATCGAAAAACAACAAAAGGAGCAAGCAAGAAAACAAAAGGTAAAGGAAAGAGAAAAAAATGCGGCGGCTAAGAAAAAAGAAAATGAGAAAAAAGCAAAGGAAATAGCCAAAATAGCCAAAAAGCGCAAAAAAGAACAGGCAAAAACTAAAGCGAAAAGGAAGAAGATGCAGAAGAAGCTCAAAAAAATGAGCCCTGAAAAACGCAAAAAATATAGAGCAAAAGAAAAAGCTGAAAGACAAGCTCAAAAAGAAAAAGATGAGGCTTTAAAAGCAGAGGAAGAAGCATTAAAAGAAGATACGCAAGAGGAAGAAATTGTTGAGGAGGAAGAGACACCTGAAGAAGGAATCGTTGAGGAAGAAGCAACAGAAGAAATAGCTGAAGAAGTGGAAGTAGTTAAAGAAAAGCGTGAAACAGAAATAGTATACAAAGATGGTTTCTTAGGAAAATTAGGACATCGCCCTGCTCGATACGAATCGCTTATGTGGTTGGCTCGAGCATACATCGCCCAAGAAAATTACAATAAGGCCTATGAAATGCTTGAATTGGCTCGCAACAATAACGAGTATCCTAAAAAATTCAGAGGTGAATTGCAGGGAATTTATGCTCATTACTATTTGCTTCAAGGCGATAATGAAAAAGCATATGCTGCCCTCAACAAATCTATCAAAAATACAAAAGGTAAAAGAAACAGAGCTCGCCTTCACTATTTACAAGCTCAAATCAGTGTGGAAAAAGGGGAATACCAAAATGCATACAATTCTTTCAAAAGGGTAATCAAAAGCAAACCCAACAAATACGAAATGGAATTCAATGCTCGTCTACACATTGCTAAGACAAAAATGCTTGCAGGTGATTTCAATGGTGGTCAAGCAAAAAGATATTTGGAAAAAATGCTCAAAGATGAAAAAAATGATGATTTCCAAGATCAAATTTATTTTGCAATGGCTGAAATTGATATGGCAGATGGCAATGTCGCTGCCGCTATGGAACTATTAGAAAAAGCAGCAGCAAATAGTACGGTCAATAAAGAGCAAAAAGCACTCATTTTCCTAAAAATTGCAGAGCTTTTCTACCAACAAGAAGACTACCTTAAAGCAAGTTACTACTACGATAGTACTGCCGCTTACTTACCTAAAGAATACCCAAACCGAGAAGACATCATTGCTCGTAAAGACATTCTTGCGGGTTTAGCTGCTTTCTACAATACGATTGAAACAGAAGATAGCTTGCAAAGAATTGCATTAATGCCTGAAAAGAAAAGAAACCTATTCATTGATGAAATCATTGAACGCTTAGAAGAAGAAGCAAGGGCAAGACAAGCTTCCGCATCAGCAGAAGAAGACAGTGACTTCCTCACGCCTTCTACACCAACAAACGCCACAAATCCAGGAAGTGGTACTTGGTATTTCTACAATGACGCTGCAAAATCTATTGGCTACAATGAATTCAAATCAAGGTGGGGAAATCGTCCTTTACAAGATGATTGGCGTCGCAAACAAACAGGATTCATTAACAGTGCTTCTTCTGATAATGAAGATCAAGTATACATTGAATTAATTGAAAGTGGCGAACTCAACAGAGATGTTCTTTTAGCAAATCTTCCATTAGGCAAAGAAAAAATGGACGCATCGCACCAAAGAATCGAATATGCGCTCTATGAAATAGGCAACATCTACAAAGACAAATTAGACAATAATGAAAAAGCCATAAAATCCTTTAAGACATTATTAGAAAGATACCCTAAAAGCGACTATACTTTACAAGCACATTATGCGCTTTATTTGCTACAAAAAGAAGAAAAAAATACAGCACAAGCCAATTTACACAAAGACTACATCATCAAAAACGACAAAGACGGTGTATATGCCAACTTAATCGAAAATCCTGAGTACGTAGCAGAAGTTCAAGAAAAAGATAAAAAGCTAATTCAGTTTTACGAAAAAACATACAATTACTACGAAAAAGGAGATTACGAAAAAGTCGCTTCTCGTATCCAAGAAGCAGATAAAATGTTTGAGCCTAATGACATAAAACCACAATTTGCACTCTTAAATGCTTTCGTCATCGGACACACACAAGAAAAGCCACAATACATCACAGCCCTCAAAGAAATCGTAACAAGCTACCCTGAAGATCCTGTAAAAGACAAAGCAGAAGAAATTCTTACATACATAGACAAAGAAGCAAAGAAGAGCAAACCCAAAAAGAAAGGCAAAAAAGACAACAAATACCAAGTCAACAAAGATTCAAACCACTACTTCATCGTAGCATTTACCCAATACACTGAAAATATCAGCGGAGCTTTAAACAATTTCTCTGATTACAACACTGCCAACAACAGCTTAGACAAACTCAAAGTAACACAAATGTTACTAAACCCACAAAATCAAATACTCTTAGTCAAAACATTTCCAGATGGTGAAAAAGCCATGAGCTACTTCAACAGAATCAACGAAGAAGAAGAAATCCTCTTAGAAGGAGTCAAAGTCAGTTACAAAACATTCGTCATCTCCAAAAAGAACTTTACACAATACTTTCAATCACAAGACCTTCAAGAATACTACGATTTCTTTGAAGAACAATACTTAAACAAAGGATAATAATAAGGAGCGAAAGGCCAGCAGCTTCGTCGTCACGTCAAGTCCTGCTATCCGTTTATGGATGGCATCTTCAAGATGCCTTGCATTTTTCACTGCGAAAACCCAGTCTGATTCTTTGGTCATCGAGCGGAGCCGAAAGGCATCGCCAACGCTGCATCCAACCACTACTATCAGGGCTATTTTAAAAGGTCGCAACTGCTAGACAAATAAGCCCAAACAAAGCTCAATCATGGTAGCAAGGGCAAACCATAAACTACCATAAAAAAACATCCATTCTCTCAAAAAAACGTTATGAGCGAAACAACTCCAAACACAAACAGAAGAAACAAAAAAGCAAAGAAAAAACAAAGAAGCTACAAAGGACTCTTTGCAACCCTATGGGGACTTTTTATCGTAGGCGTACTAGCCTTTGGATTCCTACTATTCGCCATATCAAACGCATGGTTCGGCTTCGACCCACTACCAACAGGAGAAGAACTAGAAAATCCCAAAAATTCCCTAGCTTCCGAAATATATGCAGCAGACGGCGTACTATTAGGGAAATTCTACGTACAAGACCGTTCCAACGTCGAATACAAAGACCTACCCGAACACCTCGTCAACGCCCTCGTCGCCACAGAAGATTCCCGCTTTTACGAACATTCAGGAATAGACTTCTATGGATTGACAACCGCCATATACAGAACCATCAATGGAAGCCCATCAGGAGCAAGTACCATCTCCCAACAACTTGCCAAAAACCTACTTCATGAACGAGAAAGTGGCACCGTAAAAAGAATCTTACAAAAAATGCAAGAGTGGATCATCGCCATCAGATTAGAACGCCAATACACAAAAAAAGAAATCCTCACCATGTACTTCAACACAGTGCATCTTGGATATGATCTCTTCGGCATCAAATCATCAGCTAAAGCATTCTTCAACAAAGAAACAGAAGATTTAAGCGTAGAAGAAGGCGCAGTCTTAGTAGGCATGCTCAAAGCAAGTACAAGATTCAACCCAAAAAGAAACCCCAATAACTCCAAAAAAAGAAGAAATGTAGTCCTCAGCCAAATGGTTCGATACAACTACCTTGCTCCTTCCCAATACGAGCAAATCAAAGGAAAAGACATCGAATTAGACTACCACAAACTAGACCACAACGAAGGACTTGCAACTTATTTTAGAGAACACCTTCGCCAAGTCATCAAAGAATGGTCTTCTGGGCAAAAGAAAGTCAATGGTGAAAAATACGATATTTACCGAGACGGACTAAAAATCTATACAACCATCGACTCCAAGATGCAACAGTATGCCGAAGAAGCTGTACAAACACACATGGCAGTCTTACAAGAAGACTTTGAAGAGGAATGGGGTTCAAAAAACCCCTGGGAAGATAGAGATTTTGGTGATGACGATTTTATGGACAGAGCCATGCGAAAATCTGACCGATACAGAGACTTAAAAAAAGCAAAAAAATCTAAAAAGGAAATAGAGAAAAGTTTCAATACGCCCACCGAAATGAGTATTTTCTCATGGCAAGGTGACATTGATACCATACTCACACCTTTAGATTCCATCAAACACTACAAACGCATCCTACACACAGGTTTAATGGCAATGAACCCACAAAACGGATACGTCACCGCTTGGGTAGGCGGCATCGACCACAGACATTTCAAATTTGACAACATTACCTCCACCAAACAAGTCGGTTCTACCTTCAAGCCATTCGTCTACACATTAGCCGTGCAAAATGGCTGGTCGCCCTGTCACAAACTACTCAACACACAAGTTACCTTTGAGAAAGGAAAATACGGAATCCCCAAAAAATGGGAACCTCGTGGATCTACTTCCAAAGATGGGCAAATGCTCACCTTACAACAAGCCTTAGCCAACTCCCTCAACTGGATTACAGGAAAACTTATGTTCGAATTCGGCCCAAACCCAGTTGTAGATTTAGCCAAAAACATGGGCATCGAAAGCCACATCGACGCCGTTCCAGCCATCTGCTTAGGCGTACCAGAAATCACCCCTTTTGAAATGGTCGGAGCATACAACACATTCGTCAACAGAGGCATCTGGACAAAACCCTTATTCATCACACGCATCGAAGACAAAAACGGACAAATCATACAAAGTTTTGCCCCAGAAGAAAAAGAAGTCCTCAACGAACAAACCGCCTACGTCATGCTAAGACTAATGGAAGGCGTTGCAAGGTATGGAACAGGCCGAAGGCTCAAAACCAAATACAAAATGTACGACTCACACATCGCAGGAAAAACAGGAACAACCAACCAAAATTCCGACGGCTGGTTCATAGGCATGGTACCCCAATTAGTCGCAGGCGTATGGACAGGCGGAGACGAAAAAGTAATCCGTTTCAAAAGCACCGCCAAAGGACAAGGCGCAAACATGGCACTCCCAATCTGGGCAGAATTTATGCAACGAGTCTACGCCGACGAATCATTAGGCATTTCCAAAACAGCCGATTTCAAACGACCAAGACGAGTAGAAATAGAAACAGACTGCTACAAATACGAAACCCCCAGCGACGCCTTCCCAACAGACGTACTAAAAGAAGACCGTTATGGCGACGAATTCAATTAGCTCTTTCATTATTTTTTAGGAGAGAACCGACAGCAGCTTCGTCGCAAAGCATGGGCCCGCTGTCCGCTACTATAAGGCAAACGCTGCAAATACAAGCCAACGCCACTTATAACGCTACCATCGGGTCTATCTTGCATGGACAGAACCCCCTATCTTAGTTTTTGTAGTTGATAGTTTATGTGGTTTATGTAGTTACAAAAAACCACTGTTTTCGTAAGGTTCACAATGAATTAGAACGTAAATAGACTTTGCGCCTCTTGCATGACCTTTATGAGCCTTGTGTTTAAGGTAATATGTATTCATTGAGCGTAGTCGAAATGACCACAAACAAAAAATGTGCTGATAAACAACTACAAAAACTACATAAACCACAAAAACTACATAAACCACAAAAACTACATAAACCACAAAAACTACATAAACCACAAAAACTACATAAACCACAAAAACTACATAAACCACAAAAACTACATAAACCACAAAAACTACATAAACCACAAAAACTACATAAACCACAAAAACTACATAAACCACAAAAACTACATAAACCACAAAAACTACATAAACCACTTTGCACCCCGCCTACAAAAAAATAAAACCCAACCTCCCCACCCAACCAGGCATTTACAAATTTCTGGACAAGGAAGGAACGATTCTATACGTAGGCAAAGCCAAAAACCTAAAAAAGCGAGTCGCCTCCTACTTCACCAAAACCCACGAAAGAGGAAAAACACGCATCCTCGTCAGCAAAATACATGACATACAACTCACCATCGTAGAAACAGAACAAGACGCATTACTCTTAGAGAATGCGATGATCAAAAAACTACAACCCCGTTACAACATACAGCTCAAAGACGACAAAACCTATCCCTACATTTGCATAAAAAAAGAACGATTCCCAAGAGTATTTCTCACCCGTCAAGTTATCAAAGACGGTTCCACCTACTTAGGCCCATTTACCTCCGTACGCCAAGTCAAAACCATCTTAGAATTTCTAAAACAGCTATTTCCCTTACGCACATGTAACTTAAATCTGAGCGAAAAAAATATAAAAGAAAAACGCTTTAAAATCTGCTTAGAATACCACATTGGCAACTGCCTAGGCCCATGCGAAAATCTCCAAAGCGAAAAAGAATACAACAGCAATATAGAACAACTAAAATCCATCCTAAAAGGAAACTACGCCAATGTCATTCGCTACCTCAAAGAACAGATGCAAGCCCATGCAGAAAACTACGAATTTGAAAAAGCACAAAACCTCAAAGAAAAGATAAAAGCCCTTCAAGGCTACCAAAGCAAATCCACCATCGTCAATGTCAATATTCACAACGTAGATGTATTTGCCATTTCAACAACAGAAAGAAACGCCTTCGTCAGCTATCTCAAACTAATCAACGGCACAATTATCCAAGTCAAAGTTTTAGAAATTACCAAAAGCCTTGACGAAACTGATGAAGAACTACTCATCTTTGGCATTACAGAATTACGCAATCAACTAAAAAGTAATTCAGAAGAAATAATCCTACCATTTGATATAGACTTTCCTGACCCAAAAATAAAAGTAGTTGTTCCAAAGATTGGGGATAAAAAGAAGCTGCTCAAATTGGCACAGAAGAATGCAGATTACTATAAGAAACAAAAAGAGGTAAGAGCGTCTCTTAGAAAAACGGCACAAGAACGCAACCTTGAAATCCTGCAACAAATGCAAAAAGATTTTAGACTAAAAGAATTGCCTCGCCATATAGAGTGTTTTGATAACTCCAATTTTCAAGGTTCTGACCCTGTGGCTTCGATGGTCTTGTATAGAGATGGTAAACCTGCCAATAAGGAATATCGACATTTTAAAATCAAAACGGTTGAAGGCCCTAATGATTTTGCTTCTATGACGGAAGTAGTATTGCGTCGTTACAAAAGACTTTTGGAAGAAAATCAGCCATTACCACAACTCATTATCATTGATGGAGGTAAAGGGCAATTAAATGCTGCTTTAAAAGCATTAGAAGAATTAGGGTTGCGAGGGAAAATTGCGATTGTGGGGATTGCGAAGCGTTTGGAAGAGATATATGTGCCTGATGATCCGTTGCCGTTGTATATAGATAAAAGGTCGCCAAGCTTGAAGTTGGCGCAACAACTTAGAAATGAGGCGCACCGCTTTGCCATCTCTTTTCACCGAAAATTACGCTCTAAAAACCAACTCAAATCAGAATTTGAATCTGTACCTGGTATTGGCCCATCAACTGTACAGAAGTTATTAACGCATTTTAAATCGGCTCAAAAAATTAAGGACGCTGACTTGGAAACTTTGATGAAAGTGGTTAACAAAAAAAAGGCTGAAGCAATTCTTAATTACTTCAAGCCTTCTTAATTTTTTTTCTTTAATAACAGAACAAATACTGTTTTGTCCTTTTTATCATAAACCCGAATCTCTAAATTCTAAAGTGGTTCAGACCTTTCAGAATAGACCCGATAGTAGCGGTATAGCAACTGTTGGGCTAAAAGGTTTTGGGATTGGCTTGCTATGTAGCGGATAGCGGGCCCGTGCGTCACGACGAAGCACTTTACCGTTCTCTCCTATTTTTGTTTTTTATAAATCTTAATATGACCAGAGTTCAACTTCTTTATTTAATAATTCTGTTGTTACTCTTTCAGATTCTTTTAAGGCATCTCGTCCTGTTGAATAATCTTCGATTCTTCGATCTTGTGGATTTGATTCTTTCATCACATAGCTACTGAAGTATCTTTGCTCAAATACTTGTTGCCAGTTCATACGCAATGCATCGTTGAAAGGATTAGAAGCTTCATATTTTACGAGGTATTTGCGAATTTCTGGGTAGTATATCCAGAAAAGTGCTTCCTGACCACGTACACTACCATCTTCGTTTCTTACATCACGAATTGGCGCAATAGCTAAAATACGACAAACCATCATAGAAGTTTCCTCATCAAATAACCAGTCTTCTTTCAGTCTAAACATTGAGAAATCTTCTGGGTTAAATTCATTTTGTGTTACTTGCTCTACATACTCATCCAGGTCATAATCATAAACCTCCACTGTATCTACACTGGACAATCTCTCTCTAATTTCATTAGCAAAAGATTCGTTGTAGAAGTCATCTTTATCAAAGATTTGGACATCAGGATTTTCTTGGATTATGTGTAATAGAACGTTGATAAAAGGCTCTTGAGGATTTACAAAAGGGAGGTTCATTTTTTCTTGTGTATCAATAACTCTCCATACTCTTTTTTGCCAAAGAACATCTGCTTCCCGAATATGGTCATATGGCAAGGCAACCCGTTGTTTTTCGGCTATTTTTTCATAAGCACCATCTTGTACCAAAGGCTCAGAAAATTCGATTCCAAAATCTAATCCAGAACGATCGTTTTCTCCATTGGTATCTTCGTTAGATTCATTGCTTTCTTGTGCAGACAAAGAGAAGCACATAAAAAGTGCCATTAAGATTACTGAAACGTTATTAGTCCATTTCATATTTTATAAGATTTGTAAGTAGTATTAGCTACTTATGAGTTCTTCAATTTGTTAGATAAACGCCTACAAATTTTATTCTATTGCCTCGCAAATGTTAAAAAGAAAGATTGGCGCATATTAAGAGGGTTTGTGAAGTTTGACAAGCAATTAACTTCAATGGTTTAAAAACAAAAATCAAGAACCCTTTTTATGATTGATAAAAAAGGCTCTTGATTGATTTTCTTAAATAATTTTAAAGACAATAGATGGTAGTTTTCTTGTTTTACCATCAGGTCCTTTAGCTTTTATCTTATCAAAGTAGAAAATATGTCCAGGTTTTGCTTTTTCAATCAAACGACGAGCTTTGCCACCATATTTACCACCATTGTTATTCACAATCTGTAAATCTCCTCCATCTGCTAAAGTTAATTCATAACTTTTCACTTCAAATTTAGCATCAAAAAGGAAATCTGCTAATACTGCTCTCAATCCTTGTTGTGCTTGGAAGTTACCACTTTTCATGGGACCACCAGCATCTTTACCAACCATTGGTACAGGATCAGGAATTCTCTTTGCTCTAAAAGGAACAGAGTAATTTAATTTCTTACCTTGCTCATTTGTTCCACTTACATTGATGTTAACTTCTCCTGGCGCACTAACCGTTACAGTATAGTTTCCAGCTCCAGATTCCTTGCTAATATTTCCACCACTCATGCTTACATTTGTCTTATCACTACGTACACCTGTGATAGAAGCAGATACAGGATTTGGCAATCCGATATAGAATGCGTTCATCTTTGTAGCTGAAACAACAGGTACGTGATCTGGTGGCGGAACAACTTCATATTCAAACTTCTTTGTTAAGGTTTGGTCTTTACCAAATCCATCTTTGAAAGTCAAAGAGGCATTGATAGATTTCTTACCCAAAGAGTTTGCTTTTACTTTGTATTCCGCACGACCTCCTGCATCAGGAGTGTAGTTTTTACCATTGATAGAAATGGTTGGTTTTGAGGCGGAACTTGAAGCAGTCAAGAAAACTTCTGCTTTAAAATCCTCTCCTTGAATCAACTTACTTCCACTTGGTACGATGGCAACATCAAAAGCATCATACAAAATCTCTTCTGAAGATACATTTGTTTTTAACTGTTCGATGATTGCAGCTTCTGTATTGGTTGCGTCTGCTTTGAATTTATCCATCAAAGTAACAACAGCCACCAATGGCATTTGATCAAAAGTACAAATTGCCCAACTTCCCTTGTCACATCCTTCAGGTATTTCTCCTGTTTTCAAGACAATTTTGTTTTTCAAACTTGCTTTTTGAGCATCAGATAAACCATATTTTTGGTCATCAAAGATCTTTGATAAAGAGTTTGCTGTTTCTTCTATTTTGGCTGCTAATACATCTGCATTTCCTTCTTTGATAAGAATACGAGTAGGATTATCTTGGTCATCTAATTTTTCTGCCCAAGCTTGTCCTTCCTCTCTTCCTGCCCCATCTTGTATTTGATCTTGTAGTCCAGTCACAAAATTTTTAAACTGACTAACAACCCCTTGAACAGGCGCTACTACATCTAAAAATTTTTGACCTTCAGGATTTTTTTCAACAGCTCCTTGGAACTGTTTCATTGTTCCTGCGATTTTTGATTGTATTGCATTATCTGACTCGACGATTCCCTCATCCATCACTTTAAATGCATTTACAATTTCATTTGATACGTTTAGAGCCAACATTGCGATCAATACCAAGTACATGATATTGATCATCTGTTGGCGCGGTTCCTTTGGTATAGACATAAGGCTTTTTCTTCTTTAGAATTTGAGTTATAATAATGATTATTTAGTAGCTCCTGACATAGCAGAAATCATGCTACCATAGACATTATTGAGCCTTGTTAAATTAGTATTTAGACTAGCCATGTTCGTTTTATAAGTCTTAGTATCCTCAACAGATTCATTTAAGTTGCTAATTGCTTCTGTAAGGTTACCATAGAATTTATTCATAGCTTTAAGGTGATTGTTCGTATCTTGAAGCTCTAATTCGTACACTGTGTTTAAAGTAGCTAAGTTTTTAGTAATTAACTGAACTTGCTCGTGGTACGCTTTAGTTCCTTCTGAAATTCCAGAAAGGTCTAAACCAACAGTCGCAGCATTTGAATAAGCATCTTTTACTTGTCCTAAAGCAGCAGCAGCTTCTTTAGCGTTACGAGAGTACTCTTCAGTTGCAGCCATTGTATCTGTTACATCTGTCAATTTACCAATATTGCTACCCAACGTTCTGATGTGTCCACCTAAATTACTAATAGCATTGTCATCAATTTGGTTTTCAGCTAAAGTATTGTTTAACTTATTAACTAAAGAAGGTCCTTTTTCTCCTCTTTTTACCTTAATACTTTGATTCATTAAGTCAGGATACACCCTTTCCCACTTATAATCTTTGGTAGGTGGTAAAATACCTTGAAGGAAGAAAATTGAAGCCTCAAGAATCATCGCATACATGAGGATTTCATTTGCATAAGGCCAGTGAAGAATTTTGAAGAGTGCGCCAAGAATAATAAATGCCGCACCAACACCAATCCAGAGGTTCTTTATATATTTGAACCAATTCGATTCGTAGAAAGCCATAGTTTTGTTACTTTTAAATTAGAAATAAAATTTTTGAAATCAATTGTTATACAACAAACACAGCCCTCCCATTAGTGTACTAAAAAGATATTAAGTACAAGCCTAAAAGCTATTCTATTAAGAAGGTTGTTTGGTTTAAATTTGTTCGGTTATTGAGTAGAAAAAGCTACCTCAATAAGAAAGCAGAGTAAGAAATTTAATAGTTTATATCCTACTGAAAATCAGACATAGAACGACCTAAGAACGTCAAAGCACATCTAAAGCCAATATAAGACTTAGAAGTATCTGCAAACTCGTAGTGACGTGTTCCTGTTTGAAGGTAGTAACCAATATCTTTCCAAGACCCACCTCTGATAACGGCTCTAGTTAAAGTTTCATCAACATCAGGATTAGGGCCATAAGAATAGTTAATTTCAGCATTCATATCATGGTTAAAAGCGTATCCTTCCTCATAAAAAGCAGTAGAAGTCCACTCACTTACATTACCAGACATGTCATATAAACCATAATCATTAGGGTGATAAGAACCTACTTTTACAGTATAGTACCCACCATCTTCAGGATAGTTTCCTCTACCTGGCTTGAAGTTAGCCAATAAGCAGCCCTGACGATTTCTAATATAAGGACCACCCCAAGGATAAGGAGCACCTTCGAGACCACCTCTTGCAGCATATTCCCATTCTTGCTCGGTTGGCAAACGGAAGTTCTCCATTTCGTTAGCTTCTTCTTCTGAAGCAGCAGAATTCCAAAAGTGTGTACGCCATGCACAGAAAGCATCCGCTTGGTGGAAAGTAACTCCAACAACAGGATAATCATCAAAAGCTTGGTGATCAAAATATTGTCGTGTCATTGGCTCATTATAAGAATAAGAGAAGTCAGCTACCCAACAAAGTTTATCAGGCAAGACATTTATTTCTCTTTTTTCTATAAAAGAACTTCTTGATAATTCTCTACTAGATTTAGAAGAAGCTTTTTTAAGATCGTATTTTTGATATTCGTAGATCAGTTTGTCAGGATTTAATTCCCTTTTACCAAATAACATATCATCTCCTTGATAGTACATATCATCAAGCATTTGAGCATCTTCGGAGTCTTTGCTCCAATCAATTGGATAAGTCCAATCCAATCTTTTGTTGCCACTTTCATCTTCTATAAAAGCGTCAAGTTTAACAAGAGCGATTGAGTCTCTTACCCATTGTGTAAACTGTCTATACTCTTTATTAGTAATTTCTGTATTGTCCATATAGAACCCTTGTACAGAGACACTTTTATTTTTTTGAGTAAGGGTATGGTTAATATCTTGATCAGATTGTCCCATTGTAAAAGTTCCAGAAGGCACATAAGACATCCCAAAAGGATTGATCCCTTGCCATTCTTGCTCTCTTTCAACTCCAACCAACTGCCCGTCTAGAGCATTGTTCTGACAGCTATTGAGTGTTATTATCCCTATTAAAGCTGTTAAGGCGAACTTACTTATGCAATTTATTTTAAACATGGTACTTACATCTTTTTTAAAGGCGTGTAAAACTAACGGAAAATTATAATTTAAACAAATAGAATATAAATCAATAACTTATAAAAATCTTGGATTGTATAGTATATTACTCGACTTTGATGAAAAAGTGTCAATTAATAGATAATTTATGCTTATTTCGTGTGTTTGTCTAGTGGATTGTTTTATGGTTGATAGGGTAAAATCATAAGCATATCCTATTTTAATTTTAGGATTAGGCTTATAGGCTAACAACCCAATTAACGCATCTACGCTGTTTTTATTATATCCTCGAAAAGAAATTCCTGCTTGGATAAATTCATTATAGGTCGCAAGAACTCCTAAATTTGTTTGATAATTGTTTAAATCTGTAATAATAGCACCAAATGGCTGTACTTCATAACTTGAACCAACATAGAAAATATAACTTGAGTACAGTGTCATCACTCTTTTCTGAGGCTCCACTGTTTGCCCTCCAATACCATTCTTGTCAGAGAATTCTACTAAATTATGTATCGAAACGCCTATTTCAAGTTGGTTATTGCTAAAATAACCTCCTATATTTAATTTGGGGAGAAGAGAAGTTGTTATTTGTTGGTCTATTAAGTTATCTTGATGATCAAGACCATCTTCATAATTTCCTTGTGGTGTTATTAACAAACTGCCATCTAAATATCTTTGGGCGGCTCCTGCTTCTATACCTACAGACAATAAAGATTGTTTTTTATTGTAAATTTGATAAGCATATGCAAAGCTAACTTCTGTATGTCTGCCGACTCCAGCAATATCATTGCTAATTTTCAAACCAATTCCACTATTAAATAAAGGAACTGGTGTGTGTACTGCAATGGCTTGCGTCATAGGAGCACCTTCAATATCCAGCCATTGTCCTCTTACAATTGCCTCAAGGTTAACTCCATTTTTAGAACCTACATATGCAGGGTTATTAATGGCTTGGCTAGATAGATATTGGCTAAAATAGGTTAGGTCCTGTCCCATCAATTGATAGGACAAACAGATTGCAATTACAATACATATATATCTACAAAATAGACTCATCCTAATAATAACCTTTTTTATAGAATAATATTGAATCAAAAGACATTATTTCTTCAAACTGTCTGAAAATATACATCTAAGTAAAGATAAAAATTTTAACATTAAACCTTTACTTTTTATGGTTTTTTATCTACAAACGTTCTGTCTATGACTTATAGACCCGATAGTAGCGGTATGGTAACTTGCGTTGGGAGGTAAAGCAAGGCTTTCCATATAGTGGATAGCGGGAGCATGCGTAACGACGAAGCAATAAACAGTTCTCTCCTACAAATAGAATTTATTAATATGAAATTAAATAATAGGAGCGCAAGGTCAGGAGCTTCGTTGTGATGCTCGGTCCTGCTATTCGTTCTTATCATTTTGCCTTCTCACTTATGCCATTCAAAAAAATGATACCACTGCTATCAGGGCTATTTTGGATGGTTTGAGCGCATTAATATTACACATCAAAAACTTTTCCTAAAATAAGAAACCCTAATAAGTTATAGAAACTTATTAGGGTATATTTTATTTTTTTATATTCTAAAAGACAAAAATAGTGTTTTTTTTTAGTCTATTCATTCACTTTAAGCAAATATTGTTCTATGGCTGCAGTCATTGAAGGCATTCCAGGCGCAGGCGCATTGATGTCAAGAATTAAATCGTGATCAGCAATGGCTTTGGCAGTGGCAGGGCCTAATGCAGCAAGCCTTGTTTTATTTTGCTTAAAATCTGGAAAATTCTGAAACAAAGACTTAATCCCCAAAGGCGTAAAAAATACGATGATGTCGTAATAAATCTGTTCTAAGTCAGATAAGTCGCTACAAACAATTCTATAGATAACCACCTCTGCATAGTTAAATTCTTTTTCCTTCAAAAAATCTGGAATGTCGTTTTTACGAATATCTTCAAAAGGATAAGAAGCACAAGGATACAAGAAGTTTTCTTTTGCTTTGTGTTTTTCTAATAAAGTAAACAATGTTGATTTGTTATCTTTAGGAAAAAATACCTTTCGTTTTCGATATTCTATAAATTTTTGAAGAAATAGTGCAATTGCTTCGGAAGAGCAGAAATACTTCGTATTTGCGGGCATAGTCAAGCGAATTTCTCCACAAATTCGGAAAAAATGGGTTATTGCCACTTTACTCGTAAATATGATTGCACTGAAAGTTGCGGGGTCAATGCGCTCTTTTCTGAATTCTTTACCTGTAATGTCTTCAATTTGAATAAACTGTCTAAAGTCGATTTTTATATTATGCTTTTCAGCAAGATCAAAATAGGGACTTCTTTTATTAGCAGGTTCTGGTTGTGAAATCAGTATAGATGCTACTTCTGTTTCTCTATTCACAATATCTGCATTTAGAGCCATAAAAAATGGAATTTAGTATAAAAAATGATATTTACCTCTCACTGTCCTTAGTTTTCACTTTTAAAAAGTGAGTTCTTATGTTTATCAAATTATGAAGTATTGTAAATTCTCCATAAGATTAAAACAGGCGCTATTTCAAGGGCGCAAAGATAAAGAAAAAAATGAAAAGGATGAAACTGAAATAGATTTCGGTTTGTTAAGAGTCCTCGATACATCAAGAAAGCTGTAAATATTAGAACAATAATTATTCCAATAAATATGCCATATGTTTCAGGTAAGAAACTGGAGAAAGAGGAAATAACCACCATAGGTAAAAGCAAGATACCTAAAGTGCTATATATAATTAATTTATTATATAGATAAAATTGTATTGAATTGGATTCGGGTGTTATTATGGATAATAGTGTCTGTATTACGTATTTAATTAATAAAAATAAAAATACAAGACCCATACTAAAAAATAGGCTTTGATAGTAGTTCAATTGTGGAAAAAGGTCTAAATATTGGAATAAATAATATACTAAGATACCTAGAATGACTACTGTATTCAAAACTAATAGACTCAAAGGAAACAACATTTCGCTGTGTTCTTCTTCAAAAGATTGTCGAGAAAGTCGTAGGCTTCCCAACATTCTTTGTACCGATTTTTGGAGTTTTCCATACCTATAGTTAATATATCCGTACAGTGTTAAAATGAGACAATATAAGTAGAATAAGAGTGTATGATCATTGTCTTTGGTTCGATTGGTTCCAACTTTTTTTGCTTCTTGACTCCAATCTATAGGATCACCTTGATTTTGAAGTAAGAATTCTTCTCTATTGAGTACTTCTTGAATGGCTAACGAGTCTAATCCTTGTTGTTCTGCGCTTTCAATTCCCATTTCTTTTAACTGAAAAGTAGATTGGGCTTGTGTTGTTGTTGTAGACAATAGAAACAGTACAAAAAAATAGAATGTTGGCAAGATATTTCTTATTAGGGCTTTCAAATTTTTCTTTTCAATTATTAACGGATAAGGGTAATATTTCCTTGAAATTGGAATTCGCCGCCAATATACTTATTGGCTCGGACATAAAAGACATACACGCCTAATTCTTGTGGCACGCCTTTAAAAGTACCATTCCACCGTTCGTTCCAGTCTTTTGTATGAAATACTCTTTTGCCCCAACGATTGTAGATTGAAAAGTCCAGTAGGCTTTCTAAACCCAGTGTTCTCAAACCAATATCATCGTGTAAACCATCTCCATTTGGGGAAAAAGCATTGGGCATAATGACTTCAAAAATATTGGTAACGGTTACTTCTAATGAATCTGATGCTTTACAACTTTTATCAGAATCTGTGGTCAGTGTATAGATGGTTGTAAACAAGGGTTGTGCAGTGGGATTAAAAATTGTATCGTTATCTAAGTTATAAGGTGGTGTCCATACATAACTTTCTTCTCCCATTCCATTAAATTGGGTCGTTTCTCCTACATTGATGGTAACATCGCTTCCCGCATCTACAAAGGGCAGTGGATTGACTGTAATATTAAGGCTGGCGGTATCAACAAAGCAAGGTGGGTTGGCAATTTCGACGGTATATTGTGTGTCATTTGTTGGACTGGCTATTGGATTGGCGATATTGGGATTGCTTAATCCTGTGCTTGGTGTCCAAGTATAAACCATTCCTCCAGAAGCCAATAATTGCATGCTGTCTCCTTCACAAATCACATTCGTTGGTACACTAACCATCGGATTTACCATTGGAATGACATTAACTTGAATGCTGTCTGTTTTTTCGCAACCATTGTTGTCTATCGCATATAAAACGTACTCTGTGGTATCGGGTGGATATACAAAAGGATTGTTAATATCATCTGCGCTTAAATGATTGGGTGGTGTCCAATTAAAGTTCACTACATTTGGAGGAATGATGGCATTTAATTGTTGGGTACTATCTTCTATACACAATACTTTGTCTGTTCCTGCTTCTATGGCGGGTAGTTCCCATACATTTACAAATACATCTGCGGAATCGGTACAACCATTGGGATCAGAGACATATAGTGTAAAAGTTTGGTCTGCTGGTGGTGATACGTTTGGCATAACTTGTGTTGGGTCGTCTACATGTTCGGAAGGCTTCCATAAGTAGGTGTTGCTTGTTCCTCCCCCACCTATTGTGTTGGAAGCATCTAATTGGGTTGATGTTAGAAAGCACATACTTGCATCTAATCCTGCATCTGCAAAGGTTTCCGGAAATATGGTAAAATCAAGTTCGGCTGTGTCTTTACATCCTTGTGTGCTTTCCACTATTAAGTTTGCTGAATAATTGCCTGGGGCATTGTATGTTTGATTGGTTGTTTGTCCATTACTTGTGTTGGGATTAAAGTCCCATGACCAACTGTTGATATTGTCTTCGGGAGCGACTGTTCCTGAAAAATTAACTGGCACATCTATGCAAAGAAAATCAAAATCAATTTCTG
>Ga0209185_1001605_pt1 | contig 18825 bp, 23 predicted proteins | sample SidtaG_2_FD_187425 | JGI IMG/M metagenome (GOLD analysis project Ga0209185, IMG submission 187425) | Marine algal microbial communities from Sidmouth, United Kingdom - Sidmouth_Asex2 metaG (SPAdes) (version 2) | ecosystem: Host-associated > Algae > Red algae > Unclassified | place: Sidmouth... | reverse complement strand
ATTCAGGTTTGCTCTGAAGCATGGCTATCCAATATTTCACGACCGCTAATATCAACAGATAAGATTTATCATTTTAAAAGGGGCTGTTAGGTATTAGCGCGAATTGACACCATAGCTCTTTCTTTTGAGCCTGAGTAAACCCAACCTCAAACATATTGCTTCTTCATAATTATCACTCGACATAATCAGTCTATAGTATGTGTTGCGACGACCAATTGAACTCACACCTCAAACCGGACGTCCCGCGAGCGGCTTAAACCGCACACTAAAATGGGACACTCACAGACTTCTACTACCTAGTTTACTATTATCATCTCTGAGAGCATACCGTCCTAGAATATAATAGATACACCTAATCCTTATTCTTGGAGATTACAATGCCCCTTGACGAATTTGAAATTGAACAAATTAAGAAATGGTGTGATTTCCACGAAGGTAAATTGACAGAAGAAGAGACAAAATCTAATTTTGCATGGCTCTTTACGCGCAACAAATCTATGTCCAATTATAAAAAAATATTCCAGTACTTTCCGGATTCAGATGATTTAGTTGCCCGCACGATGAATGTAATTAATCACTGGGAAAATAAGAAACCTCTATTAACTGACCAAGAGATAATTGATATAGTTCGCAATGAAGCGGACGAAATGAGGAAGATATGCCTCTTGGCTCAAGATAGGAGCATGGCAAACATCCTAGCAACAGCAAAAAATAATGTTGTCGTTTTAAGAAGTGATGAAAGATTCTTCGCTGAGGGCAATGATTGTTTATCAGAATTTATTGAAACAATTAATGACTTTAGAAACTACAATGGTGAAAGTGCATTCTATGATAATTTTTATCATTTATGTTGTTCCAACTTTCGACTCACTTGGTATTTATGCGGGCCCATGGAATTGATTGATGCATCATTTGAAAACTATTTCAAACTTTGGAGCATGGGGGCCGACTACACGCTTATGGAAGACCGCATTGTCGTAATTGGAAACGTTAGGCATTAAAAAATGCATGAGCGCTTCCTTCAGCATAGTGAACAAAAAATTGAGCGGAAAAAAATCATAACTTCATGTAAGATACTCGGCTAACGTCCTCCTCGCCCCCGAGGGAGACCTCAGCCTCCTAGCGATCAAACCTTTTTTCCAAATGCCGCGCCACCCGTTCCCGGCGGCTCCGCACATCTGCCAACTCTCGCTCAAGCCTTTCAAACAACGGCCAGACCGCATCGCCTTGGGTGTCTATGATCCGCGCAAGGACACCGAGTCCATATTCTAAATCACCCTCCGTAACCGTCCTACTCATCTAGCGACGGACCCGTTTCGGCATCTGACTCACCTTCCTCTTCTCCGGGTGCAGGCCTGTGCAACAAGTCCAGCTCCTCGGTCGTGAAGAACGCACTTTCATCTGAATACACATCTTCAAATGTCCCAAAGAGGCTCTTTGATGTGCGCTGAAGTCGCTCTTTCAGACTGCTCACAAGATCATCAAATTGTTTGTCTCCGCGCGCGATAGCAGCAGCTCTTTCCGACTCTGGCGGGTATGGCATCATTCGCATGAAGCAGAGCATAAATCCTGCGAGCGCTTCCGACTGAATGGCCAGCTTCTGATTGAACCGTTCGTTCTCGCGCGTCATGCGGTCCAGCCGCCGCAGAATAGCGCTGTCGCGCTCCATGCTGTATTCATCCGAGAGATAGACTTTCAGCGCATTGTTCACCGTGTCAGAGATGGACACATGCGGGCGGGTCGTTGCGAACTGAAGTTTGGCGTAGGTGTCATGGTCAACATAGGCGCGAACGCGCGGTTTGGATGTGGTCATAGAGGTCTCCTGCTGGAGATCATAAAATGGGGCCAAATCCGATTTTGAGCTAGATTAGAAAACCGAACAAATCGTCAGCTAGTTTTAGGACAATTGAGGTTTCGGGGAATTTCGTTAAAGCGATAGTCCTCGATCTCGCTGTCTACCCCTTACATCCCAACTGATACCGCCGCCTCTGCTTGCGCGTCCTATGATGCTCTGGCCTCTGCGGCGTTCCATGATGGGCCGCCATGGGACGAGCGTAAATTCGCGCGAGCGTTCTATCACTGCGAACGTCCCGCTGGGCCTCTCAATCGTTTTACTGAACACGCCTTCGATATGAGAGGCACCTGATGATGAGACGTAGTCTTTACCCAAAGTCTGGGATTGAAGTTCTCCGGTCTCTTTGATGTCCATTACCTTAAGCTCATTAATGGACTGCTGTAAGAGCCGCTCCTTGTCCCCAATCGCAAAGCCCATTTGCCGCAAGACAGCTCGGCGATTAGCGGCTGCGTCCAGTAGCTCTCGACTGGTCCCGTCTGCCTCAAGGGTCCCCCGCTTTAATTGAGTGTCGAGCCATGTTGCCCCGCGTGCTGTTGTCATTTCGTTTAGCGTCAGCGTGCTGTTACGCGACAAAGGGGTCGGCGATGTCTTCGCAATCCGTTTGTGATAGTCTCTGACGCGGTCGAGATAGTCATCCGGAATATCCCATTCACTGTTCTTATTTTTACTCACGACAGTTGCACGACCTAAAGCTTCAAGTCGGCCGCTCAAGGGTTTTTGTGTATTCTTCACCATTACCCTCATTCAAATAGACATGGACGAAGGAAAACACCCCGCTGTTATTTTCCGCATGGGCTTTGATATTGATATCCGACGGTCTGGGTTCAGGGTTATAGACGCCAAGCGCAACGGCTTGCCCGACTTTCAGCGAGCCGAAAAGCTCGTCCTCTTCGACCTTCGCGTAGATCGGTCGGCCTTTCAAATTCTCAACGACGACAAAGCCGCCCTCTCGCGTATCGTCGGGCCGCCCAAAGCTTCGCACAATGCCGGACTGCGCGCCTGCCTCAAAGTTAGCCGGGTCGAAGACAACATCGGGTCCAAACCTGAGCGAGGCGCTCCGCTCTCCAAATGCGCGGTGGAGAGTTTTGATAATGTCGTTCTGCTCGCCCATTTTCGTTAGCGTCTGGGTGAAGTCTGGCTTGATGCGCCATTGCCCGCGCCCTTCATATTCCGCCAAGCCCATCTGCCGGAGCGTCTTGATGCGGCGCGCGATGAGGTGTTTGCGCCAGAGCTGCCCCTGCGGGACAGGCTTTCGCAAGTCGAGAGTCTCGCCCTCTCGCTGTTGGTCGATAATCTTGTCCAAGTCTGTCTTGCGTTGCGCTCCAATTGTGCGCGCGAGTTTGGCGCGTTTTTCCAGCTCGGACATTGGCCCGAGTTCGAGGCTTGAAATCTCTTGCGCCCGCTCTCTCATGCCACGTGAAATATAAGCGCGCGGCATGACCAGATCTTTGCCGTCATCGCGAACGCCGCGCACGAGTAAATGCGTGTGCGGCTGCGCCGTATCGTAATGATCAATCGCCACCCAATCGAGCTTAGTGCCGAGATCGCTTTCCATGCGAGAGACAAGCTCTCTGGTGTAAGCCTTCAAGTCGCTCATCTGCTCCGCGTCTTCAGGCGAAACAACAAAGCGAAAATGATGGCGGTCATCTTTGCACCGCGCGTGAAAACCCTCGGCGTCCGCGTCGTGAATGAGCGAGCCGTATAGCTTACCGGGGCTGGCGTCCTTCTGCGTCGCGTCTCGCTCCAGATAGGAGAGATGATCTTTGAGCCTCGCTGCGCCTGTCCCTGCCATTCGTTTGATGGAAGCCTGAACAATAACGCGTCGGTGAAAACTGCGCTGCACGGCGCGGCTAGGACGGCTTCGATTTGAACGGGACCGCCCGCCACGGCGCGGCGTGAGTGAGTCCAGAAAACTCTGAGGACGTGGGGCGCGCATTCGTCCGCCTGCCGACCCTTTGCTGCGGGCGACTTTAATGCGGAAATCGTTTTCTCTGTCTTGGCTCATCTGTCTGCTCAATTAAGGGTTCAGACAGTCTAATAAGGGGTGGGCCTACCGCTTTGCGCAAGGTTTACTAAGGAAAATAATGATTGGTGGGCCTACGCATTTTGAAAAAAGCCCTACCAAAAACGATGTGCAGACAATGGCCTACCCTATGGGTGGGCCGACCTGTTTTATCTTGCCCTCACTATCGTATACCCAATTCCACATTTCTATTTAATTTTTGCCATCGCGCCTATGTCGTCTGGCGGGACTGCCGGAGCCGCCCCACACGAGCGGAGGCAGGCGCGCCAGACTCGCCGCAAAGCGGCCTTCCATGGGGAAAAGGATTATCTCAGACACAAACTCTATAGTATTTTTCAATAAGATAGGATAAACTAATGCACTAATTTGATTGCTTTTATGCTTAGTTTTCATCGAACATTCGGCTTGAAAAAGCATACTCAGTCCAAAAATCTCGAGATTGATAACTAAGATGACGAATAGGCTTTAATGCGTTATCGAGTTGGCCCGCCTTCTTAATAGCAAAGAGGCATTGTCCGAGATCAAGCCAATGTGTAGAGAGGAATAAAGGAGTCAGTTTCAACTTGTCTTTTTCGTTTCTCGGGGCTGTCTTTATGATCCAATTTTGCGTTTCTTTGAGGGCTTTATTAAAGTCCGCAACTGCCTCTACAGTCCCCTCATCACATCCAGAAACAGGCGACACTTTAGCCTTAAAGAAAGCGCTATGGAGATGTGTTGTAAGCATTCGATCACCCACCGGTCCAAAGCTAACTGGCGACACCGCAATCTTTTCGATTCGAAGGTCTTCAACAGTTTCATCGCTATTTAGCAACTCTGTTTGACCCTCCTTGACGTACTTCTCATGACGTAACAGCTGCTTCAGCATAGGAAGGTAAGACTTGGCATAATCCTGGTAGAACATTGCCGACCCAGCGACTTGTCCCATCGCGGTAAGTGGTTTTGATTTCGTCTCAATCAATGTAATTCGATTGCCAGTTCGCGCCGCGACGTCTACTTCATACTCATCTCTACCCACGTTATAAATCATACCGTGTCGAACAATATCGGCTTTGTCTTCGCAAGCATCCGCGAGACATCGCTCCATAATATCGCCAACAATTTTCTCTTTCTGTTTGCCTTTCAATAATTTGGTTTTCCAAATTAGCGTAAAAATAGTCTCACAAACGGCTTGCGCCGTCATGCTCAAGGGACGGAGAAGAAACTTCTTTTCCGGTCCTTGAAGGAACACAAATTGGGTATCACTTCGTGCAGGCACACTGATGGGTAGAAGGTAGGATGAATTAACGTTTTTGCTACTGCTTGAGGCGTGTTCGGCTAGTTTTGGAAAGACTGTCCTCACATAACTAGCATCTAAGACTGTGGAATGATCCGTCGTGAGCATTTCGATAAGCCCCGTCGATTCCTGCCAGAGTGTACGAACGAGGCCTTTTAACTCCTCTGGTGCATTGTTAGCTCGCAGCTCACTCTCGAAAGCTTTCTGAATGATTTTCAAGACTGAATTTGGCATTTGCGGTGTGAAGAAAAGGCCGCGCCAACGCACGGACTCCTCGATTACGCGACTGATTTCAAGTGGTGGTACGTTCATTCCCTCGAACTGGCTGTATCGCTGACAATCAAATGAAGCAGCAATGTCCGTAGCATTTTCAATTAGAGACCGCCACGCGACCTCTGGCTTTCTACACTTATTCTTTCGATGCGCGTGTTTGGCTGCCAAACCCAGTAACCAGCCATAGGGAATCGCAGGATTTTTTGGATCGCCCATGCTAAGACCCGTATCACCGAACAGCCAAACCCCCTCGAAAATTTTGTTTTGATTTTGCAAGAGCGCGCCAATTTTGTCGATTATAACTCTGCCTCCGAGTCTCGAGACTGAGACATCAATCTGTCTGCACGCATTTTGAAACGAAGGCATTTTCCACTCAGGGCCAAAGGCCTGAATAGATATCTGTCTTCCGCCTGCCTTGATGCGGTTGCAAGCTCGCCCGACCACTTCCGCTCTTGTTGGATCAGCGCCGGGATACTTTGGCAATGGTGAAGCTAATGCAGACGAGATGGCCTCTATCCATTTTATTTCTTCGGTGAGAGAATAAAGATAGCCTTCTCGGAGGGTGTCACTCAGGGTACGTGCAACGTCTGCTGTTGTATCTGTTACCTCACCAGCATGAAATGCCATTTCCGCGGATGCGCAAAGCCTACGGAATTCATCCGCTGCAAATGTGCCGTTCTGATTGCTCAAAATAACTGCAGGCGTTCGAGAAGTAGTAATATTTGCTTTCTCAGACTTCCGAACAAGGTCGACAAATTGTTTTAAGTCATCCGCCTGCATAATTGATAAAAGATCCTTTAAGTCGGTCACTGCAAGATAATGCAATTAGTTTAACCAAAACGAACGTTACGCGGTTTAAGCCGCCACCAGCGGCTCGATCCCAGACACATCGGTTGTCGCCTTCACCGCAACCAGATCATGATTGACCTGCATGTTCATCCAATAGGCTGGCGTCGTCGCAAAGGCCTTAGAGAGACGCAAAGCCGTATCTGGCGTCATGCGTGTCTCGCATTTCACCAAACGTTCAATCCGCGTGCGCGGGACGCCTAAGCGTTTTGCAAGCGCAATGGCGCTCATCTCAAGCGGGGTGAGATAAAGTTCTTTAAGCACTTCGCCGGGGTGCATTGGGTTTTGTAACAAGCTCATATCCATCTCCTCTAATGATAGTCGACAATCTCGACATCTTCGGGACCGTTTGGCGTCCAGCGAAAACAAATCCGCCATTGCCGATTAATGCGTACAGAATGCTGACCGACTCTATCGCCTTTGAGGGCTTCCAAATGGTTGCCCGGCGGAAAGCGTAAGTCTTCCAAGGCAACGGCGGCATCTAGCGCCGTTAGCATTGCCTTCGTGCGTTTGACTAAGTCAGATGGGAAGCCTTTCCCAAATGAACCCGACATGGCGCGCTCTGCTAACTTACCTTTTACACTCTGTATCACTTCGATTATGTATCATATAGTGATACATTCTGCAATGCGCAATGTTAATGAGTTAGAACAAATAAAAACGGGACACAAAATAGCCTATTTAACGGGCCATTTTTTTGATTCTTGACCACTCTAAGTAATTGTTTTATATAGTAAAAATCGAAATGATTTCTTCCGTGTGGGGGCACCTGACTATTCCTTCAAGTTATTGTTTTTAATAACCAAAATTTCCGACTTTAGAGTATGGTGCCCTGAATGGGCATCGGGCCGTCTATATATCCTCAACCAGCCAACTTAAGGTAAGATGAGTTTTAACTTGCTACCTCCATCGCACAGATTGAAGTCAATCCGGTGATCCCCCGTTGTCAAACATGATTTCCATGGAGATTTGGGAAAGGCCTATTAGAAGTCTGTTCACGAAATAACTGGACTTATGTCGCAAAGGAAGCGGTAGTGTGTGTGCGGCCCGTTTAGTGAGGGCCTTGTCTCAGTAGTCGCGACCATCCAGTTTGGTCGTAAAACTTAGAGACAAAAATGCAAACCTTAGCCACTAAAATCAAAGCCCCGCGCATCGGCAGTAAACAAGCCAAGCTCGTCGAACTTTTGTCGCGTCAGTCAGGCGTGACGTTAATAAAAGCCAGCGAGGCGCTTGGATGGCAGACGCATACAACAAGCGCGACACTGACAAGACTTCGGAAACGAGGATATCACATTGAACGTGAACCTCGCTCTGGCAAAGACGCGGTCTACCGTATTCCTAAACCTGCGGCGGATACGTAATGTCAAGGATTGCGGATGAGATCGCGCGTTTAGAAACGCTGGATCGGGCTGAGCTCGTGGAGGCTTGGATGGCTGCCTACGGGACACCGCCGTTCAAAGGGGCGCGAAGGCCGTCTCTACTGAGAGGCTTGTCCTACCATACACAATGCAAGTCTTTTGGACCTCTGCGTAAAAGCACACAAAAGACACTCATGAAAGTTACCCGTACGGGAGATCCGCCAATAGCAAAAGTGAAGTCTGTCACGCCCAAGGCTAAACTTGGGTCTCAACTCGTCAGGGAATGGAATGGTCAGACCTATTCTGTCCATGTCACTGACACAGGCTTTGTCATGAACGGTGTGACCTACAGGTCTTTGTCTTCTGTCACCAAAGCTATAACAGGCGCACACTGGTCAGGACCTCGGTTCTTTGGCGTGAGTACGTAACCCGTGACCACCCAAATCACCTACCGATGCGCGATCTATACCCGTAAATCGCATGAAGACGGGTTGGATCAGGATTTCAACTCTCTAGACGCCCAATATGAAGCTTGCAAAGCCTATACGGCTTCGCAAATTGGGTTGGGCTGGAAGCTAAGAGAAGCCCGCTATGATGACGGCGGTATATCAGGCGGTCACATTAAGCGCCCTGCCCTTCAAACCCTTATACGAGATATAAAAGCAGGCCTGATTGATGTGATCGTTGTTTACAAAGTGGATAGACTGACACGGTCTTTGACAGACTTTGCTAAACTGGTTGAGATTTTCGATGAGCATGATGTTTCCTTTGTGTCTGTGACACAGGCTTTCAATACGACGACGTCCATGGGCCGCCTGACACTCAATGTTCTACTGTCTTTTGCCCAGTTTGAACGAGAAGTCACCGCCGAGCGTATTCGGGATAAGTTTGCCGCGTCTAAAAAGCGCGGCATCTGGATGGGCGGCACGTACCCCATTGGGTATCAGCAGAAGGACCGTAAGCTTCATATTGTTAATGATGAAGCCGACACCGTACGCACGATTTTTAGACTGTATATTGAAAGACAAAGCGCCTCGGATATTAAGGCCAAGCTGGATAGTCTCGGGCTCAAGTCGAAGATGCGTCTTGATAAAGACGGAAAAAAAAGAGGCGGTCAGAAGTTTTCGGTTGGAGCAATCTATTGGATACTCAAGAACCCCATTCATATTGGCAAAATCAAGCACAAAGACATTTTGTATGAAGGTGACCATGACGCTGTTATTAGTGAAGAGGACTGGAACTGCGTTCAGAACATCCTCGAAAACAACTCTGGCAAACGGATCAGACAGACCAACTCAAAATGCACGACATTACTCAGAGATTTATTAGAAGATGCGGATAGAAATCCATTGGTTCCAAAACTCGCAAGAAACCGAAATAAGACCTATCGGTATTACGTCAGCAAAAATGCGCCCAAGAATAGGCAAGACAGCGGCTGGCGTATTCCGGCCAAGACAATTGAGCCCATTATCAGAGATTTACTGAACTCAACACTGGGATCCAGACTAACCCTATTGGATTTATTAAATTTACAATCTCCATCGGTAGACCTAATTGGCAAGATTGATGACCTTGGTCGAACTTTGTGTGATGGACTAAAGTCAAAGAATAAAGATGCTCAAAGAAAAACACTAATAACGTGGATCGATAAGATTACAATCGAATCAGATAAACTCAGTGTTCGCTTCAATGCATCAGCCTTCGAGAACGCTCTGCATATTGAACTGCCGGAAACCAAAGAGATCAGACTGGCCAAACCAATGACCCTGCGTAGACGGGGTCAAGAATTAAAGATGATTATTGGAGGCGATACGCAGACCACAGCAAAACCTGACACGTCGCTTATACGACTTGTCTCAAAAGCGTATGAACTCCGAACAGGCCTTGAGGACGGATCAATGTCTTCCATCAAAGCGTTTGCAGAAAAATATTCCCTAGATCATGCCGACGCGAAACGTCTACTCCCCCTCGGATATCTAGCCCCTGATATTGTGAAGGCAATTTTGTCTGGCCGTCAACCCGTTCACCTGACCCTACGCGATTTGAAGCGCAGTTATAAACTGCCCATACTCTGGTCAGAGCAACGATCTCAGCTTGGCTTTCCAAAGCTTTAGATCCACAATCCTTTAAACTTTACTGCATTTGACCTAACAACGAAGGGGTCACGGAATCTGCCCGTAGAGACTCGAGGCCTAAATTGGCCTAATTACCTCTAAATTAGCGTCTCTCGTGAGCCATACCGTCCGTTGTATCCCGCTAAGTCGCGGAAACTAGGGCACTCTTATGAGTACGATAAAGGTCAGAGTGTTTGGTGTGTGTGGATGGTGGACGATACTGGGATTGAACCAGTGACCCCTACAATGTCAATGTAGTGCTCTACCGCTGAGCTAATCGTCCGAATAATCGAGCCGTATTGTAAGTATAAAAGCCAGATAATGAAGCGCGGATATATCGCCCCGCGCGACTGTAATCAAGTACAAAACGTAAGTGTTGGAAAATTACGCAGCGATGAGGCGATCAACTTCATTGACCAATTGGCGTAAATGCACGGGTTTGGACAAAACTGTGCTCTCTTTAGCCTGTGGATCGCCCATAGCGACGGCGGCAAAGCCCGTAATAAACATGATTTTAATACCCGGTGAGAGTGATTCTGCCTGTTTTGCGAGTTCAATTCCGTCCAGTCCCGGCATCATAATATCAGTGAGTAAGAGGTCAAATGCCCCGTCGGCAAATTTCAAGGCCCGCAAAGCCCGTTCGCCGTCCGCGCAGGCGATGACATGATGACCCGCTTTTTCGAGCGCTTTTTCAAAAAAGCGCCGCATCGCATCATCATCTTCCGCATACAGAATCGTTGCCATTACCCAACCTTTCAAGCTCTATCGGCTTTGTTTGCGACTGTTCGTAGGATCTGATTTCACCAGAATCGAAGCTGAACGCCGCATTATGTGACTTCTTTTGAGACGTTTATATCTACTGAACGCTATTTATTGCATTTTTCTCGCCAAGTTGACCTTTAATACGTTTAAGGCCTTAAGTTTTTCTAACTGTTCGCGTAACACTTGATAAAAGATATAAGAATAAAAAAGGGCGATATTAATGATTGGACGGCGGCGTCATCAAGAACGACACTGTATTGCGGATATGTCTCCGCCCTTTTCAGTCAAGATTGAGCACAATCACGCAAGAGATACGGAAAATCAGCGCACGCCTGCCGCGCCGCTGATCTTTGCCTCACCCCATTCTGGCAATATCTATCCCGACGCTTTCCGTGATATGAGCCTTCTGTCCAAAACTCAATTGCGCAGAAACGAGGATATTTGGATTGATGCGCTATTTGCCCCGTGTGTCTCGCGCGGCGCCGCGCAATTAAAAGCGAATTTTCCGCGCAGTTTCGTTGACGTCAACCGATCTGCTGATGAATACATAATTGACGAAAATAGCTTGCAGTCAGTTCTATCCACGCGCTCAGGCATGAGCAAGGTGGCCCCGCCGCATGTCAGCGCCCGCGCAAAAGTGGGTTTAGGCGTTGTCCCGCTTATTATTGCTGAAAATGTACCGATTTATGCAAAACCGCCAAAACTTGCAGATGTTAAAGCCCGACTTGATGCGCTTTACTTCCCCTATCACGCGGCGCTTACGAAGCTTACAGAGACCGTTTTAAACGCGCATGGGCGATGTTTACTTATAGATTGTCATTCTATGCCGGGGTTTGCCCCGATGGGCGCACGACGCGCGGATATCATCCTCGGCGATTGTCACGGCATGTCATGTCATCCTGAAACGATTGACCATGTGGAACGCGCATTTAAACAATTTGGCTATTCTGTAACACGAAATGCGCCCTATGCGGGGGGATACGTCACCTCACATTACAGTCGCGTCACGGACGGTCTGGAGACTTTGCAAATAGAAATCAACAGAGATCTCTATGTTAACCCTGTGACTTTTAAGAAAAAACCAGGATATGAAAAACTCGCCTTTAACCTGAATATAATTATTCAAGAGATTATTACCGACTTTATGCCTGACGCTGAGACAGATGTGGCGCTTGCGGCTGAGTAGGCTGTAACATCCAATAAAGTTCTCTCTTTATCTGTGTCGCACCTGTACCAAACAGAGACGCTGCAGACACGGACACGGTTAACCGTTTTCCCGCCTTAGGCCAAGCATCTGTTTTTCCTTCCCTTTTTTCGAGAACAACCCCCAAACGAGCTGGCACGAGCCTTGCTCTCCTTATAAGCGAACACTTATTCTTGCTTTTGCACTGTTTCTATACTGAAGCCGTGTGGGGCCCAGTAAAGGGACTAACTTATGACAAGTGATATCGACCTTCATGTAGGCAGACGCCTACGCCGCCGCCGCCGCCTTTTGGGGTTAACCCAGCAATCGCTTGCTGAACAAGTGGGTATTCGATTCCAGCAAATTCAAAAATATGAGTGCGGTGCAAACCGCGTCAGCGCAGCGCGTTTGTTTGAACTCTCAGAAGCTTTGTCTGTGCCTGTGCAATATTTTTACGAGGGCCTGTCTGAAAAGAACGGCTTATATGATGAGCCCAATCCTGAGATTTTGGCACCAGACGTATTGTCCAAAAAAGAGACTATGGATTTAGTAAGGGCGTACTATTCGCTAAGCCCAGAACCGCGTCGTCATTTGCTTGACCTTGCGAAGTCTTTGGAAATATCGCGCAAAGCGCCCATTCAAATGATTGCGCAGCAATAAGCACGCTTTGAACGTTTAACGTCTGGCAGAAGTCCCTTGACTGCCAGACGTTATTCTACGCGTATCTCAACACGTAAATTATGGGACAATTCCGACGTTTGGAACTTTTCAGCCCCTGATCTGCGTGTTAGCTGTTTCCAATGAAAAACACATCTGACACGCCCTACTCAAATTTTGAAATGCAGGCGCGCCTCGACCTTATGCAGGCTTTGAAAACGGCCGCACGAGAGATCACCCTTCCCCTGTTTGAAAGCGGACTCTCTTCTGAGAATAAAGCCGAGAACGGCTATGATCCTGTGACAAAAGCCGACACAGATTGCGAGCGGGTTTTACGCGCGCTTATCCAAGAGGCCTTTCCGCAAGACTCTATTCACGGCGAAGAGTTTGACGACGTTACAGGGACAAATGACTGGCTCTGGACGCTCGACCCGATTGACGGCACGCGCGGATTTCTTGCAGGGATTCCAGTCTGGAGCACTTTAATTGCGGTTAGCTTTCAAGACACACCGATCCTCGGTCTGATTGATATCAGCGCCCAAGACAAAGCCTTTTGGGGCGCACCAGACAGAGCTTGGTTAGAAACCTCTCAAACGGCGGCGACCCCCTTATCGACACGAACTTGCGACAGGTTGTTGGACGCGGTTCTAGGCTGTACCGAACCTCTCTCAATGTTGGATGCAGGGGAGCTTGCAGCTTATAATATTATACGTCACGGCACGCGGTTTTCACGCCTAGGCCTCGACGCATTTGGATATGCCATGGTCGCAAGCGGGCGAATGGATATCATTATCGAGGCGGGATTAAAGCCTTGCGACGTTCGGGCGCTTATGCCTGTGATTGAAGGGGCGGGAGGCAAATTGACAAATTGGCACGGCGGGTCAGCGGTAGACGGTGGCCGTGTTGTCGCGGTTGGCGACGCGAGCCTTTTGCCAGAGCTTTACACCTATCTCGGTCGGGCTATGAAACCTTAGCTACGTTATTGTGACGGCCAAAGCTTATTTCCAAAACTTGATTTCAAGACTTGATTTCAAGACTTGATTTCAAGACTTGGTTTTAGGGCTCGGCGTCAGGCTGAGCTAAAGCGCGTTATCCTTTAGGAATTGATCGAAATGATCAAAAAATTGATCGCGGTATACATCCCGCTCCATCATCAATTCATGCAAAGCGCCGGGAACGATTTGAAACGTACTGCCAGACTGAACTGCGAAATTTCGATTGGACGCAGGGTCAACAATCGGGTCAGCGCCAGCCGCCACAACAAGCGACGGAATTTTTAATTTATCAGCATTGCGGTTCACATAGGCCATAGCCTTCATCGCCGCACTAATCCAACCAAAGGAAGGTGCGCCGACTCTCAGGCGCGGTATGGTTTGAAAAAACGCGGCCCATTTTGCGTAACGGTCTGGGTCTGATGTTAATTTGTTCACTTCAAACGCAATCGGTTCCCCGTTGCGTTGTTTTTGAAACGGCAAATCCTTAGTCCGCAATCCAATAAAGGATAAAAACTTCACGACCCAATTCATCATCGGGGCTTCGAGGTCAAACAACCCTAACATAGGCGCGCTCGTAATCACGGCACTCGGATTGATAACACCAGACAAAACAGATTGCAGGACAATTGTGCCGCCCATGGAATGTCCCAAGAGGATGTGCGGCTTCGGCAATAGAGGTTCGAACTCTTTGACCGCAAATCCAAGATCGTCAGAATATTCTTGGAAATCTCTGACATAGCTAATCACAGTATCCGCAAGAGGACGGTCTGATAGGCCTTGCCCTCTGGGATCAACCACAAAGACGGCAAACCCGCGCTTACTAAAATCCTCGATTGATTCCAGATATTTCTCGATAAACTCCGTGCGACCTGGCGAGAATATAAGGCTTCCGCGCGGTTGGTCTGTTGCCGCACTGACATGTAAAACCCGTAAGCGCGTGCCTTCACGCGAAATATAATAAGGTTTAGCCCGCGACATCAAAGCATCGGGAACCGTTTGACCTTCGGGTAAGATCAATTCGGCCTCTTCAAAATTTGGAAACTGTGAATCCATTATTTGCCCAATAAAGAGGGCCAGTCAAACTGGCCCAATTTCAATTCATTAATCTGAATAACATCAGATTTATTGGCTACATAGAGCTGAAAATGCTCTGCAAGCCCATGGCAACAGACATATCGCCTTCAACTTTTAATTTGCCAGACATAAATGCCATCATTGGGTCAAGACTACCCTCTGCAAGTGCAATAAAATCAGACTTAGAAAGCTTGATCGTGCAATCTGCTTCTGCGTCATCTGTAGTTGCCGCTTGTCCGCTGGCATGTACGACGCCGTCATCTCCGAAATCAAATTTAACGGACTTAGACAGCCCGCCTGATTTCACTAAGGCTTCTGTCATCTTTGTCGCGATTTCTGCGTTTTCCATAGGAACTCCTTTTAGGTCTGCATAGTGCTGGCACTTTATGACGTTAAATCAATGAAAGTGCCAGATATTTTTGTAGCGTTTCCAACCAAGTAGAAAGCAAACTCTAAAGCGGTTTTCTGAACTTCAGAGTCGCACGGTCACTTTCGCCAATATTCTTATACAGGTCAGCATTGAAACTGTCTTTGTCTGCATCATCATCTTTGGGACCACGCGAACGCGGTGGTAATGTCCAAACGCCATAAGGATGGTCTGCCGTATCGCGGGGATTTGCGTTAATTTCAGAGCTTCCAACAAATTCAAACCCTGCATCTTTGGCAAGGGCTTTCATATAGCTCTCTTGAACATATCCAGACTTTGCCTTGGGGTCTTGAACCGCGGATTCTGGCAATCTGTGTTCAACAACACCCAAAATACCACCCGGCTTTATAGCTTTGTAAAACGCTTGAAACGCGGGATCTGCACTTCCCGACCCCATCCAGTTATGGACATTTCGGAATGTTAAAATGACATCCTGACTGTTATCTGGGACGCCTAACAACTCTGTACGCGTAAACACACCGTAATTAAGTGTCCCGTAAGTCTGCGTGTCTGCATAGGTTTCTTTGAAGGCCGCGTTACGAGCATCCAAACGGTCATTAATACCGTCTGGCAAAAGAACAGCCGTATATGTGCCCCCTGTAGCCGCCGCGTAAGGCGCAAGGATTTTAGTATACCAACCGGGCCAAATTTCTGCGACAGCCTTACCTGGTGTGATTTCGAAAAAGTCTAATGTTCCCTGAGGGTTACGGAACTTATCGCGCGCTCGGTCCTCATCACGTCTAGGATTTGCGATAACCTCAGCCAATGACATTACAACAGGTTTTTCGACCGCCGCAGGGGCCTTTACCGCTTGTGTTTCTGGTGCAGGCGCTTTGCAGGCCGTTACCAAAGAAAGGCCAAGAATAAGCGCAGATGTACTCAATAGTTTTAGGGACGTCATAGATTTCTCTCGAATTTTAAGTGGGTCTTATTTTGCTTTGTGCTTACCTTATCTTATCCCGCAAGGCTAGTTTATTACAATTTCGCAAGACTTATTGCGCCCCCTTGCGCATCGCAAACGGCTTCCTACTTGGAATAACAGGACGCCAATCACGGGTCCTACAACACGTCTGGGTCGCTTAGATTAAGGGCCCGAAATTACATTGCTATAAAAGGATGTTACATTATGCGTACTTATGATTTTACCCCCCTTTACCGTTCATTTGTCGGATTTGACCGCACGGCAAACCTTATCGACGCGGCGTCGCGATCTATTGATACAGGCTCCAAATACCCTCCTTATGATGTGGCGCAAACAGGCGAAAACTCATACCGAATTGAACTGGCTGTCGCAGGGTTTTCTGATGAAAACCTAGAGATTGAAAGCCACGAAAACGTTTTAACCGTCAAAGGCACAAAAACACCAAATGCTGACAATGATGACGGCATCCAATATTTACATCGTGGGATTGCGGAACGTGATTTTGAACGTCGTTTCCAGCTTGCCGATCATGTCATCGTGACAGGTGCAGATTTGAAAAACGGCTTACTAACGATTGAGCTTAGACGTGAACTCCCCGAAGCCCTAAAGCCTCGGAAAATCGCAATTGGCCAATTAGGCGAGTCTAAGCCTGAAGAAAAATTAATTACCCAGAAACCCTCTGGAAAGGCGAAAGCCGCTTAAATAGAGATCAGAAGCGTCGACACGTCCTCTCCCCCTTAGGACATTCCGCTAATGACGCGGCATCGTGTGTTAATCCCTCCCTCGCACACGGTGCCGCAATTTTTTATTCTAATCCTTGTTTGTAAACTGACGCAAAAACGTCGCCATGATTTCACGCGCCTCAGCCTCGCCTTCACCGTAAACGACATCAATCCCCGCCTCTTGCAAGAGCGCCGCGCCGCGCCAGTTCACACGCGGGTCGGGGTCAATTACAGCAATCACACAGCGCGCGATTTTAGCTTTTATCAAAGCATTCGCACAAGGTGGCGTTTGCCCGTGATGCGAACACGGCTCTAGCGTGACATAAGCCGTTGCGCCCTCTGGTGATACGGTCATATTCGCAAGCGCAAAGCTTTCTGCATGTGGACGGCCTCCGTCTTGCGTCGCGCCCTCGCCGATGATTTCTGCATTTTTGACAATCACACATCCCACAGCGGGGTTTTCCGCTGTGCGTCCCATTTGCACGCGCGCCATATCCAACGCCTTTTGCATATAAAACGCGTCAGACATAAATGTTAAGCAGACGGAATTTCTGGAAGGTCTTTCGCGCGGGCCTTGTCCAAATATTTGGCCGAAATCACATTGATCGAATTAGGTTCCAAATCAATCAGAAGCGGATTGCCAGTTGGAAATTCAAATCCGGGAATATCTGTATCCGAAACGTTAAACAAAGTTTTCATAAGCGCCCGCAGGGAGTTTCCATGGGCAGAGATAATCAAATTCGACCCGCCCTTGATAAACGGCGTGATCTGGCTCTCAAAATAAGGAAGCACGCGCTCTGTCGTCATTTTAAGGCTTTCACCCGTCGGGAGTTCCGCAGGGTCAATGCTTTTATATTTTGCATCATGGCTCGGGTGGAATTCACTTTTCATGTCGATTTGTGGCGGCGGAACATCAAAACTACGACGCCAAATATGGACTTGCTCATCACCGTGCTTATCGCGCGTTTCCTGCTTATTCAGCCCAGTCAAAGCGCCGTAATGACGCTCATTCAAATGCCAGTCCTTAGTCACGGTGATGCTCATCTGGTCGAGCGCCTCAAGCGTCAACCAAAGCGTTTTAATGGCGCGCTGCTGATAGCTCGTGAAAGCAATATCAAAATCAATCTTCTCTTTCGCGAGGAGTTTCCCAGCTTTCTTAGCCTCTTTCACACCCTCAGCCGTAAGCCCCACATCGACCCAGCCCGTAAAACGGTTCTCTAAATTCCATTGCGATTGTCCGTGACGAACGAGTACGAGTTTAGTCATGAGGCGTGTCCTGTAATATTTAAGTGTGTTTTAAAAGATGCGCCGTGATTGGCAAGGGTTATGTCAGCGAGAAATCCACCGCCCCAAAACCGTCATCCTCGCCCCTGTGCTTAAGCAATTCGCGTTCAGTAACCGCTAACTAAACGTCATCCTCGCCCTTGTGGCGGGGATCCATGGACGAATTTTATAGTTCGCACCATGGATCCTAGGAACAAGCCCTAGGATGACGTTAAAAAAGTACTCTCTGAAACCTCTGTCATCCCGGCCTTGAGCCGGGATCCCGCATCAAGTGCGGGATGACAGTAATTTTCTAATGCGCATCATTCCAATTCAGCGTCGTTTTTTTAGTCGCTCATTAAAGTAAGGTGACTTTTTAATAATTGCTCGTGTAGCGACGTTTTGTTTACAACAAAGCTTTCCTTTATCTGCATTCACAAGTGGGAAATTATGGTCAAGTGTCATGCATTTAGTATTATGAACGTTATTATGCATATTACAAAACGGCGCTATATATACCTTTTTACTACTTTGAGATGAAACAACATGCGCCCCTACGGTAGCTGTTTTACAGCACTTTTGAACAACACACAAAGCAACATCTTTATTCGAATACAATTTCCAATGGGCAAGCCAGCTGTTACAGTTACATCTTAAACCTGTTGTATTTTTTTTATTAAAAACCTTTCTTGTACTTTTAATTTTTAAAATGTGACTCTTGCGCAAAGCTTCATCAGCTAAGTTCTTTTTAATATTTTCCATCAGTGCGCGTCATTCCAGTTCAGCGCCGCCTTCGCCTCGACGACCAATGGCACGCTAATATTCACCGCTGGCATATGCGCGTTTTCCATCGTTTTTGTCACCACGGCCATTAGCTGTTCCGCATGCCCCTCAGGCACTTCGAACACCAGTTCATCATGCACTTGCAAGAGCATTTTTGCGCCTTCAATCGGGGCAATCGCGTCAGGCATTTTAATCATAGCGCGGCGAATGACGTCGGCGGCGGCGCCTTGGATGGGCGCGTTGATCGCTTGACGTTCGGCGAAACCGCGCACGGCTTGGTTACGGTCTTTAATGC
>Ga0209185_1001603_pt1 | contig 18841 bp, 11 predicted proteins | sample SidtaG_2_FD_187425 | JGI IMG/M metagenome (GOLD analysis project Ga0209185, IMG submission 187425) | Marine algal microbial communities from Sidmouth, United Kingdom - Sidmouth_Asex2 metaG (SPAdes) (version 2) | ecosystem: Host-associated > Algae > Red algae > Unclassified | place: Sidmouth... | reverse complement strand
GGGCAAAAAGATGGGACAGGTGAAAAAGGCGTTGAAGGAGCGTTTTCATGTTCATACTAAGACGGTTGGTTTGCCTGTGGGTTCGGCCATTCGGATTACGCCTAATGTGTATACTTTGGAAAAGGATTTGGACTTGTTGGTGGAGGGGATTTTTGAGTTGAGTGACGGGTGACGGGTGACGGGTGACGGGTGACGAAAATATAGGGCTAAAAGATGCTATGGGAAAACTATGGGGGCAAGATTCTTTCACGCAAAGACCGCAAAGCTCTACGGAAACCAATTTCTTAATGACCTTTGTGTAAAATACACTTTTTCTACATTCTTGGATAGAGATTGAGACCGTTTTAGAATAGCCCTGATAGTAGTGGTATCGTTTTTTGAAGGGCAAATGTAAGTAAGGCAAAACGATGAGAACGGATAGCAGGACTACAAGTAAATACGAAGCTCTGACCTTTCGCTCCTTATTATAACAATCCATAGCTAAAATGAATTTATATCGGTAAATGAAAGCCATCTTATAGATGTCGTCCATTAGCTTACCTATTGTGAATGATTTACCAGTTTGAAGGATTCGTATTATTAGATATAAAAAAACATGCTTGATTTTTTCAGGAGACATAAGGCTTTAAATATTGTGGTCGTTATAGTCTATTTTTTGTTGGTGGTTTTGCCTCACGAATGGGTGGGTTTGTTGACGGTTGATGTTTTTGGGGGCTTGACGAGGGATGCTTATAATGCGCTGATTTTGGGGATTAGTTTGGTGGGCTTGGGGTTGTATGCGATTCCTGTGGTGCGTAATATTTTGACTAAACCCAATCAACAGACGACGCTTTTTTATTTGATTTTGAGTACGGTTTTGTCTGTGGTTATTTTTAAGACGTTGATTGTTATCAATATTGAGGTGGTTCATTTTGTGCAGTATGGCGTGATGGCGTTGTTGTTGTATCCTTTGACGATGAGTTATTTTCAGACGTTGTGTTTTGCGACGATTTTGGGTGCTTTGGATGAGGCGTATCAGTATTTTTATTTGGCTCCGCAACGTACGGATTATTATGATTTTAATGATGTGGTGATTAATTTGATAGGGGCAAGTTTTGGGCTGATTTTTATTCGGTCTTTTCAACAGGAAAAAATTACTTCTCTTAAAATCTCTCCTTTTTTGGTTCTTTGTTTTCTTTGTATCTTTGGGCTGATTGCTGCTTATGCGGTGGGCATTGTACCGATTTATCCGATGGGTGAAATTCCTGAATCTTTGTGGTTGTTGGTGAAGAAAGTGCCTGAAGGGTTTTGGTCTGTGGTGCATCCAAATGTGAAGTATCATGTGGTTTTGCCTTTGGAGGGGACTTTGTTGACGGGGATTTTGTTGTTGATTTATAGTCGGCTCTGATCTTTTTTTTTGAACCATATAAGTTCATTTAAGCGGTTCTGACTTTTTTTTAACCATATAAGTTCATTTAAGCCGAATGAAAAAAATTGCGTTTATTGGGGATGCTTTGGATGTGCAGTCTGCTGGGATTCATGTGTATACGAAGGAATTGATTCGGCATTTAGTGCAGTTGGATGAGGTGAATCAGTATTTTGTGGTGCGTCCTAAAGCGGTGGGGGATATTGAGGGGGTGACGGAATTGGTTGTGCCGATTAATGGGCGGATTCCGATGCACCAACGCATTCGTTTGTTTACGACGATTCCGCAATTGATGCGTAAATATGGTATTGATGTGGTCGTTGAACCTGCTCATTTTGGTCCTTTTAATTTGCCTAAGTCCGTTAAACGCATTACGGTGATACATGATTTAACGCCTATTTTATTTCCCGAATATCATGGGGCTGCGAGTCATTATGCTCATCGTTTATTCTTGCCTTCTATTTTGAAAAATGCGGATCAAGTCATTACTAATTCTGACTATACTAAAAGTGATTTAATAAAACACTACCCTATTTGCAAAGACAAAACGGCTGTATTGCATTTAGGCAAAGCGGCGCATTTTGTACCGACGATTCGGGAGAATGTTTTGGGGAAATATGGGATTCACTCTCCTTATTTTTTATATGTGGGAACGTTGGAAGTCCGAAAAAACTTAGGGGTTTTGGTCAAGGCTTTTGAGTTATTTAAGGACAAATATGAGGGAAATCACCAATTGGTTTTGGCTGGAAAAAAGGGTTGGAAAATTGAGGACTTGTTGGTGTCTATCAAAAATTCTCCTTATCAAAAAGATATTCTTTTGACGGGTTTTGTTGATTTGGCGGATTTGCCTGTTTTGTATTCTATGGCGACTTTGTTTGTGTATCCTTCGTTGTATGAGGGTTTTGGTTTACCGATTTTGGAGGCGATGGCTTGTGGTACGGTGGTGGTCGCTTCTTCGGCTTCAAGTTTGCCTGAAGTGGGTGGTGAGGCTGCTTTGTATTTTGAGCCTACGGATGCCAATGCATTGTGTCGGCTGATGCTGCGTTTGTTGAATAATGAGGTTTTGTATCAGGAGTTGAAAGGGCGTTCTTTGGTGCAGGCTGGGCGGTTTTCTTGGTTGGAAATGGCGAGACAGTTTTTGTGGTTTTTGTAGTTTTTGTGGTTTTTGTAGTTTGAATTCTTGGTGCTATGCCAATCCCTAATTCCCTAATTCCCTAATTCCCTAATCTCAATATTTCTCGAATTCGCTGGTGTTTTTTTGGAGGATGTATTTTTTGAAGCGTTTGATGTCGTACCATAGGAAGAAGATGGTTTTTTTTTGGAGTTGAAACCATGATAGACTTTTTTGGTTTTGGAAAAGGCTGTGTCGGCTAACTTTGGCTTTGGTGTATTCTGTTTTGAAAAATTGGCGGATGGCTTGGGACATGGATTTGAAAAATTTCTTTCTGCCGAAGATTAGGTTGATGAATAAGACCATGAAATATTTGAAACAGACGAAGGGTAAATTGATGATTAAAAAGGTGCAGGGCATTAATTTGAAATAGGTGTAAAAAATGTTTAATTGGATTTTTAGGGTGTAGTCGAAGTTGCGGACTTTGTTGATGGATTGGCTCATTTTGTGGTAGACGATGGCGGTGGGTTCAAATAGGCTTTTGTAGCCTAAAACGATGGCTCTTAGTCCGATTTCTGCGTCTTCGTAGCCTGTATCGAAGTACTCGTCAAATACGCCAATGTCTCGGAGCATTTTTGTAGAGTATAAGGTCGCCCCTGCGCAACTTCCGATGTTTTCAAAGGGTTCGTTGAAGCGTTCTACGGGTTGTAGATGACCGATTGGGACGATTTCGGCTGTGTTGAGCATCTCGTGTCCTGCATTGTCCATTTGAGTTTTGTCAAAGTAATTGACCATTTTGCAGGTGAGCATGTCGATGCCGTTTTTTTGTACGCTTTTTAGCATATTTTCGAGGCAATCAGTATGTACCGTTGTGTCGTTGTTTAGCAAAAAGATGTATTCGTAATCTTGCTCTAAGAGTTGGCGTAAAATGACGTTGTTTCCTCTGGTAAATCCTAAGTTTTCGTTATTTAAAATCAGCTTGACTTGTGGGTGTTTTCCGAATTTTTCGGTCAATATTGCTGCATCTTCACCGCTTGATCCATTGTCCACTAAATATACTATAAAGTTTTGGTAGGGTTGTTTCCATAGGGATTCCATGCACTCTAAGGTATCGGCCAAACCGTTCCAATTGAGCATAATGATGGGTATGGTTAAGGTGTTTTTCATATTGATAGGGCAGCAATCTTTTTTGTGTTGCAAATTAACGAATAGTTTGTGGTTTTGTAGTTATTTGTGGGGGATTTTTGTGGTACGGCTCTTTCAAGCATTAATTTGTTTTTGTATATTCATAAGGTAAACTTGTTCGGTTTTCATCGTTAAGACCGTTTAAAGTAGCCCTGATAGTAGTGGTTGGAGAGCTGCGTTGGCTGCCTTGTTCGGTTCTTTTGTGGAAATGAAAGGCATTTTGGAAATGCCTTTCAAGGCGGTACAGTGCGTGAGGAAATGGAAGGCATCTTGGAGATGCCTTCCATTAACGGATAGCAGGCCTTTCCGTTGCGACGAAGCTCCGAGCAGTTCGCTCCTAAAAAATAACATTAAAAAACACGCCTTGACAATTAGTTAAAAATCATAATTTCTTACTTTTTAAAACAAAGTTTTATTAATTGTTAAATTATTTTACAATAAAAACTTTATTTCACTCCTTGCATTTATGTCTTTCCATTTTACCCTTTTTGCGCAAATATTGCCTGAAGGTGGTGGCGAATTTACGAGCTATAATGAGGGGAATTGTCTTTCTGAAATTCAACAATGTTGTTATAATTATGGGGAATACGGTTAGTCTTTCACTTAATGAAGAGGTGGAATGCTATACTATTTCCATTCATACTGGTGCTAATTTTTCTGTATTGTCTCAGGCTTCTTTTGAGGTGCGGTATCCATAAATTAAAATAGTGAAAACATTTGGGAATTTGCATTTATGTTTATATATTCACATATAATTCAAAATGTTTAAACCCTCCTTTCTATGAAAAATGTTCTCCTTGTGCCATTTATATGGCTTATTTTGTCTATTGCTTGTTTTGGGCAGACGGATTTAGTAATTACCAATACTACTATAGATAAAGATACTGCTTATATAACAGATAGAATAACTGGTTCTATTACTATTCAAAATATAGGCAATGTTCAATCAACAAGCTTTGGTAATAAATTACGAATTTACTTATCTTCTGATGGTATGTTGGATTCAAATGATGCAGAAATAGCTAATATAAATTTTTATTCTTCGCTTTCACCAAATGCGACAAGCAATATAAATTATAATATTTATTTAGATAATGAAATGATAGGAGATTGGTCACTAATATTTAAAATTAATCCAGATACTGTTGTTAATGAAAGTAACTATGATAATAATGAGGGCATGAAAAGCCTTGTTATTACTAACTCTTTGGCATATGCTCCTGATTTAGAGGTTACGAATCTTGTAGTTAATTTTAATCCTATTTATGTAGGTAACTCCACCAATATATCTTATACTGTAAATAATAATGGTTATGCTTATCCAAATTATACAGCAAATATTTATCTTTCTCCTGATAATTCTTGTAATACAACATTTAATGATTCATTATTATATAGCAATACCTATGGTATATACAATAATACTCCTCAATCTGTAACACGAGATATTAATTTAAATGGGTTTTCAGCAGGAACTTGGCATATTATTATAGTTTTAGATGAAATTCAAAATGTAACAGAGAGTGACGAGTCCAATAATAAAATGATTATTCCTATAAACATTAGCAATAACCCTAATACAGCACCTGATCTTACAATAGATTCACTTATTAATTACACAGAAGACACAGTATCACAAGGTAGTTTCACTAGATTAAATGTAAATATTACTAATGTTGGTTCTACCCCAACTTTTTTAAGTTCTAAGTTAAAACTCTATTTATCCTCTAACCAAACTTGGGATATGTCTGATACAGAAATTAGTTATTATACTTATACAATATCAGATCTAGATCCTAACGAAAGTAGTGCAAGAACTTTAGAATGTACCATTCCATCTGGTTTGGCTACAGGTACTTGGTATTTATTAGCTTTTATAGATTCAGATGATAATGTTAATGAAGGCAATGAAACTAATAATGTTTATCCATACCCAATTTATATAAGTCCACTACCTAATATACAACCTGATTTAGATGTTACGTTTGCTTCCTTAAACAATACGACGATTGCAAGTCAAGGTTATTTTATGATAGACTTTGACGTTACAAACATTGGTGGTTCGACTGCGGGAAAGAATATTTATTCTTCAATATTCTATTCTACTGATAACAATTATAGTTCTGACGATATATATATAACTAATTCATACATAAGTTCATATTTAACTCCTTCTCAAACTGTATCACGTAATAGTGTTTCTCCGCTTCCATCTAACATTCCATATGGTAATGGCTACATTATCGTAGCTGCTGATTGTAGAGAAACATATTGTGATACAATACCAGAGTTAACACAAAGCAATAACTATTATCCGATTTCAATTTATGTTGACAGTACTTCTACTTATTTACCTGATTTGACGATATATGATGTAAGTGTTTCAGATACTATAACAAGTTTTGATAGTTGTCTTGAGTTTTGTGCAACAGTTGGAAATTATGGAGGTGGCATAACTCCATATAATTATTATCAATATTTAAATATTTATCTCTCTCCTAGTACTTCATCCTCAGATAGTAGTGCTATTCCCTTATCAATTCAGTGGAGTTACTTGGATTATATCCTTGATGTCACTGATGAAGCTCAACAATGTTCAAGAGCATCTTTTTATAACTTTCCTGCTGTTACACCTGGTAATTATTTCTTGATATTTGAAGTAGACCCAAACAATAACATTATAGAAAGTAATGAGAGTAATAACACTGATTTTATACCCATAACTATTGCAAACTATCCTGTGACTCCAGATATAGAAATTTCAAATTTAGACATTCCTCCCTCTGCCTCTTTAGATGAAGTAATATCTCTTGATTTTGAATTATCAAATAATGGAAATACAAATGGCTTCGGTTCTTCTATATATTTTTATCTATCACAAGATAATTCACTTACATCATCTAATACATATTTAAATGAATACATTTATCCAGATGTGCCTGTAAATTTCAATTTACAAGAATCTTCTTCTGCAATAATTCCAAATAATCTTTCAACAGGTCTATGGTATATTATTGCAGAAGTTATGACTTGTGGTGATACAATTTTATACAATAATATTACTTATGATTCCATCTATATAGATAACAATCCTGTCTATTGTGGTGCATATGGGTATGATTCAACTAATTATACTATTTTCAATAGTATAGATTCTGTAGTCATTAATACAATAAATAATACATCTGGAACAGATAATGGATATGGAAATTACACAAATCTCTCAACAACTCTTGATGCTGGTCTGACTTATCCAATAAGCCTCCAAACAGTATCTTATAGTGACGCAAAAAACTGGCTCGTTTGGATAGACTTTGATCAGAACTTAGTCTTTGATTCAACTGAATTAGTAGTTGATGTAATGAATACCACATCAACCACTCAAAATGTAGTTATTCCTCCTACCGCCTTAAATGGTTCAACTCGCATGCGAGTTAAGCTTTATAATAATAGTTACTGGTCTGATAATTATTTATCTCCTTGTGGAGAATTTAATACAGGAGAAATAGAAGATTATACCATTATCATCAATTCTAACACCACCTGCCCAACCTCCCTATCTGTACCAGGTCCAATTAACAACAACCTCTACGAAGCCAGTAATGATGTATACTCCAATGGTTTTGTGGCAAATACAGCAACCTTTCATGCAGGAAACTATATAGACTTACTGCCTAATTTTGAGGTTCCCATTAATCAACAATTTACGGCTAATATTAATCCTTGTGGTACAACTCCACTTGCTAAAGGAACAGCAGTACTACTTACACCTACAACAACTAAAAATTTATGGCAAGTCGATTTTACAGTTACACAGGCAACAACTATATCTTTACAACTTAAAAATTCTGAAGGAGAAATTGTTAAGACATTTATAGATGAAGATTTCAGCATTGAAGGCAATCACTCTATTGATATTGAGACTATGGATTTACCTTTAGGTCTATACTTTTTACACCTTACTAATGAAAATGAACAGATTGTTATAGAAATTCCTGTGAAATAATCTAAAAAAACAGCAGAATATGTTGAATTTAAGAGCCTGATAGAAAGATTATGTTCTAAAGAATTACAGAAGAAATAAACTATTTTAAAACGTTCTTCAACCGCAAAATTTGTCCGTAAAGATAGAATTTGCGGTTTTTTTATGCACCCAAAAATGTCCGAAAGAATACTATTTAGTCAAAACTACTACCCATTATTTACGTATAAATAGACATATGTTACTTGAAAAATATAGATATATGAAAAAATTTTAAGTATATTTATGTTATTTAAATCAAAATAAACCCTCTATAAATGAAAGTTATTATAAAGTTTTGTTTATGTGTATTCTGTTTATTAAGTATAAATACCTCTGTATCATTTACACAAATCAACATACATAAATTTAATAGTATTAATTTATTTACGACAAGCCAAAAAGCACCTTCTGTAAACTTGACAGATTATGTGGAAAAAGCTATTTTATTGGAGCTACAAACGAGTAAATTAAAGGAAATTTATCAAATAAAACAACAAAAATTACATTTGTCTCTTCCTTTACATGAAAACCAAATTGTTGAATTAGATTTGAAAAAAGTCAAGGTTTTAGCAGATGATTTTCGACTCACAACAAGCGATGGACAAAGTATCAATCTTAATAAAAAGCAGGCTGTTTTTTATCGTGGAACAATCAAGGACAATCCCAATACGCTTGTAGCCCTTAGTATTTTTGAGGACGAAATACGAGGCTTTATTTCGAACGAGACAGGCAATCATGTTTTGGGTAAATTATTAGATGGCAGTGAGCAATACATTATTTATAATGACCAATTGCTCAAAAATAATACTTCTTTTGATTGTGGCATAAACGACAATCTTAATTTAAGTAAAAAAACGCTCTTGCCTACTTCACCTACGGCTTATAAATCGGCTCCAGGTGATTGTGTCGAGCTTTACGTAGAATGTGATTATGCTTTGTTTCTAGCACAAGGTTCTAATACTGCCAATGTCAATAACTTCGTGGTAAGTTTGGTCAATGAAGTCGCTACTTTGTACGCCAATGAAAACATCAATCTTATTTTATCAGAAGTTTTCGTGTGGACAAGTACAGACCCTTATGCCAGCATATCTTCCAATATTGCCATCTTAGAAAAATTTGGGGAAACACGCCAAAATAATTACAATGGTCGTTTGGCCCATTTACTGAGTAGCCGTAATTTGGGCGGTGGCATTGCGTGGCAGGGCGTACTTTGCACCAACTATATCACTTTTACTAGTGATTGGGATGGCGATGGCATACAAGAAATACACCATGCAGGTCCTTATGGATTGAGTGGCGGTATGACCAACTCCGTCGTTCCTGTTCCTACTTATTCTAACAATGTTCAGATTTTGACGCATGAGTTGGGACACAATTTTGGTTCTCCGCATACCCATGCTTGCGAATGGGGTCCTAATAATGACCAACAAATTGATGATTGTGGCAACCAGTTTGCTGCCAATAATGGCGGTACAATTGAAGGAGCTGCTTGTTTTAATTCCGCTAATCCCATTATTCCTTCTAATGGAACGATTATGAGTTATTGCAATGTCGTTACCAACGTGAATTTCAACAATGGTTTTGGTACAGAACCAGGTGATTTGATAAGAGATGCTTATAACAGTGCAACTTGCCTAACGACTTGCCCTGTCAATGCTTATTGCAACAATAGTAGTTTCAGCGATGCCAATGAATGGATCAAAGAAATTCGTTTTAATACACTCTATAATACTTCTGGACAAGATGGTGGCTATGGTGATTATACTACTTTGTCTACAAGCGTTGCCAACAATCAAAGCTATCCCCTTTCGCTTTCGCCTGGTTTTTCAGGTTCGCCACTTACTGTTAATTGGAGTGTTTATATTGATTGGAATCAAGATACAAATTTTAATGCAAGCGAATTGGTTTTACAGACGAGTTCTCAAAATACCGTTACCAATATGATTGCGGTTCCTGCTTCTGCTCCATTGGGTTCGACTCGGATGCGGGTTATTTTGAGTTGGAATTCGACGCCTTCCAATGCTTGTACGGCTTTTAGTTTTGGCGAAATTGAGGATTACACCATCAATGTTGTTCCCAATGATTTTTGTGATGGTGCAACAATCTTGACTTGTGGCACAACAATAAGTAATTCGACCGCTACTGCTACAAATACGGATAATCCCAATGGTACTTGTGGTGTTTCTATAGACAATGCACTAAGTCGATGGTACTCCTTTGTTGGAACGGGTGATGAAATTGAGGTAACGACGTGTAGTGCCAATACTAATTTTGATACGAAGCTTTTTGTATATACAGGCAATTGTTCAAATTTAACTTGCATCAATGGCAATGATGAAATGCTAACTGCTTGCGTTCATAGTAATTCTCATTCACAAGTAGAATTTTTTGCTAATACTGGAACGACGTATTATATCTTGGTCAGTGGTTGGAATACGAGTTCTGGTGATTACACTTTGTCCCTCAATTGTGCGACGCCTCCTCCTCCAACATTAACGTACTGTTCTAATGGTACCATTAGTGATGATAATGAGTGGATTGCCAATGTACAATTAAATACCCTCTCTAATAATTCGAGCGCAGATGGTGGTTATGGCGATTATACGGCTTTGTCTACCGACCTTACTCTGGGGCAAAATTATGCAATTTCTTTGACACCTGCTTATATACAAAATCCAATTATTGAAAACTGGAGCGTTTACATTGATTGGAATCAAGATGGTAATTTTGGTACTGGTGAATTGGCTTTACAAACAAGTGCTATAAATACCGTCAATAGCACGATTACAGTGCCTGCCAATGCTGTTTTGGGTAGTACTCGTATGAGGGTTATTTTGAGTTGGGATGAAGTTCCTGCGACGGCTTGTAGTTCTTTTGTTTTTGGCGAAATCGAAGACTATACGGTCAATATTATTAGTGGTAATGCAACTTGTCCTTCGATTCTTTATGCCAACGGTGTTATTTCTAATAATTTATATGAGGCGAGTGATTATGTTTATTCTGATGCTACCGTAAATGCAGGTAGTACCGTAAATTTTCAAGCACCTAACTTCATTCATTTACAGGCTAATTTTGATGTTCCGCTCAATTCACAATTCACCGCAAATATCGCTAATTGTGGTACGCCTCCTTTGGCAAAACCTGTAACGACGATTCAAGAAAACAACTTGCAAATTCAATATGAGTTACAAGAAAATTCTAATGTTTTTATAAGTTTACAGAATACGCAAGGGCAAATTATTCAACAAATTATTGATGGCGTTTATACAGAAAAAGGCATTCACCAAATTGAAATAGGATTGCCTGATAATGGCATTTACTTCCTTAAAGTTCAAACATCTACTCAACAAGTTATTGAGAAAATCATCGTCACTCAATAGCAGTACTGACCGTGCAACATAGACCTGATAGTAGCGTTATAGCCTGTTTTAGTTTTTGTGGTTTAAGTAGTTTTTGTGGTTGTTTTACCTTTACAGATTAGTTGATTTTTGGCTATAGTAGCGGATAGCAGGCCTAAACGTTACGACGGAGTATTTGACCTTTCTCTCCTTAGTAATTAAAAAACAAAAAACTGATAATCAATTCTTTATATTGTTTTTTAGGAGAGAACGGTTTGTCTTTCATCGTGACGCATGGTCTCGCTATCCGCTACTATACCAAATGCCTATTCGGGCAGACCATGCCCCTACAAGCCAACGCTGCTTTGGTATAACGCTTCTATCGAGTCTATTTAGGGAGGGTTTGAACGTTTATTGGACTTTCATCAATCTCTACTTTTTGAATATCCACTTGAATATCTAAACCTATTATCCAAACAGGCACAGAAATTACCTTAGCAAAATCTTTCAAAATTTTTTTTGTCTTATCAAAAGTAACAATACTATTACTCAGCATCATTTCAAGATGACCTGTTGGAACAATATAAATAAGACAATCTATTGAGTTTTGAACATTAGCTTTCAATACCTTAAAAAAATCTCTATAGACTAATGCCCAATTCCCAAACTGTATCTCTCCAACCAGTAATGGTGTATCTGTGTCAACTACTTTTTTCTGCACTAAAATAAAATACGCCTCTTTCTTCATTAACTTCAAACTTCACATCACTATTTGGGATGACATGTAATAACTTTCTTATTTCTTTATTTAAAAAATCTGCTTTTATTCCCTTACCTTTTTTTTCGCCTGTTCTTTTCACTCTCGTCTCTATTGCAATGACTGAAGTTAAACTCTTCTTAAAATCATCCCTTAAAGCAGAATGCGTATTTAAAATTTCGTATGCGTGATGGTGGTAATACTCCTTTAGTACAAATAAATTGGCTATTTTGGTATTATCCCATTCTTCAAGCTCTTGTGCATTCATTTCTTTTTATTTATTTGGTCAAATAATGCCTTACCAATTTTCTCAATGACACCGACGACTAAAGCATTACCCATAAAAAAAGCTCTTTTAGCATCTGTAATTCCTTCTAGCTTTGTATGATTATCAGGAAACATATTTAAACGTTCCAACTCTACTGGAATTAATCTTCTTAGATTTTCCTTACATTCTACGACATGTTTAAAACGAGATGGCGACTTACCGCCCTCTCCTGTTATTATTGTTCTCGAAGCATTATCGAGTGAGTCAGGAAAAATCATCCCACCTTCACTATAATTATATTCAAAACCTTCTTTCGTAATTCGCTTTTCTTTTTTAGCTCCTTTTAAATAAGTCCATCTTTCCAAATCTTTTTTATCAATAATAAATTCAGGCGGAACTTCTTTTTGTTCTAAGACATCTTTTAATGTTGTTTTTTCTCCTTCAAAAAATGGAATTGTTTTCATCGTATAGACTTTACCCTTTATGAGTAAACCCGTATTCATAAAAGGCGATAACTTTTCTCCTTTGTTAAAGGTATTGGTGATTTCTACCAAATCCCCTTCCAATTCAAAATCTTTACAAGCATTGGGTTCAGCATTTAAAATAGGAAAAGCCTTTGTGATGGTACTTTCATTTAAAAGCCAATCTACTTTTACAGCCTTTGCGATTCTCTTGTAAATATTGGAGGATTTATGATACCCTAAAAAAAACACTCTTTTTCTTCTTTGCGGCATTCCATAATCCGCTGCATTAATAACACGCCATTCTACGGCATAACCCAAATCATCTAAACTCTTTAACATCACAGCAAAATCTCGTCCTCGCTGTTTAGAGGGTGATTTCAACAGTCTATCTACATTTTCTAAAAACAAATATTTAGGCGGTTTTTTCTTCTCTTCTAAAATTTTATAAATAGACCACCACAATACTCCTTTTTTTCCTTTTAATCCTTTAGAATTTTGCAGCGTGGTTGCAACAGAATAATCTTGGCAAGGAAATCCCCCTACAAGTAAATCATGAGTCGGAATTTCGTTTGTTGGTACTGTTGAAATATCTTGATTGGAATGGTTCTCTTTGCCAAATCTTGCTTCATATACCATTGAAGCATGTTGGGTTTTAGTAGAGGGTTCCCACTGATTGCTCCAAACCACTTCATACTTTCCTTTTTCCTTTTCTAAACCCAAACGAAACCCACCAACTCCAGCAAATAATTCAACTACCCTGATTACCTTCTGTGCCTTAACTTTCTTATGGCTAACTTTATCTAAATATTGCATTTTCTCTTCAGCCACTTTCAATATTTCTTTAGCTGAATCTACGTATTTTAATTCCAAGACAATTTTTTCTGCATACCAATTAACAATTGTTTCTTCTTTTGGCAAATCATAGAATTCTGCAAGTTTTATTAGCTGTTTTTTAGTAGGTTTTCGTTCATTTTTTTCAAACTTACTAATCAAGGATTGATCAATATCTACTACCGCTGCAACTTTTCTTAGTATTAATTTTTTCTTTTTTCTAGCCTTTTTAAGTATATCTCCTAATAAATTCATTGGACAATTTTGTTTTAGACAATTATTGTCCAATAATAAATCAAATAATTTAATATAGCAAAAAATATCTCTGGAATAAATGTTATTTTTTAACAATGGTATTTTTTGATTCCTTGCTAAGGACAACGAAAACCACTTAAACAACAACCTCCCCCACTCCATACGCTTCAATCTCATTCGACGCCAAAATACGTACACCTTGATAATCTTCTGTCGAAAAATCTGCGAGGACTCGTCCGACTTTTGAAGCATCAATCCCTTGATATTTTTTGAGACTTCCCCCCATGACAGGCTTGAAAATACGGGCTGCCCAAATTCCGATTCGTTCTTTGGTACGAGATTCTGGTCTTTTGCCAAATAAAATAGAGGGACGCAAAATCCCAACACTCTCAAAGTCAAGCACTTTGATGGCGTCTTCTAATTCGCCTTTTACTCGACTATAAAAGACATTCGACATCGCATCGGCCCCAACAGAGGAAACCAACATCATTTTCTTTGCACCATTTTCACAAGCAAATTGAGCGATTTTGTGCGGATAGTCAAAATCTACTTTCTTGAAATTGGATTTTGAGCCTGCTTTTTTGATTGTTGTGCCCAAGCAAGAAAACAAAACATCGCCTCGGAAATCGGTTTTATGTTCTTCTAAGTTATCAAAATCAATCACTTTTTGGGTAAGTTTTGGGTGTTCTATATCCAACATTTTGCGACCAAAGGACACGACTTCTACGTACTTAGGGTTCTCCAAAAGCCGACGCAAACAATGCCCTCCAACCAATCCACTTGCCCCAATAATAAGTGCTTTTTTGCCTTTAAATCTCTTCGCTATTTCCAACAACATCTTGCCCTCGACTTCGTGTTTTCCGTCAAACAAAAAAGAGCTATATTTCAGTCCCAAGCCTTTTAATTTCTTCTCGTGATTTAAGCGATGTTCTTCTGTAATAAACTCGTCTTTTGTACCATTGACAAGATAGGTATTTGCGGTATTAAAAATGGAGACGGCTTTGTCCCATTCTACGTCTTCGGGTAAAGGTCCACCCCAAAAAACAACATTATGCACGTTACTATTTTGCTGTGCCAACCATCGTGCAGCCGTCGCCGTGCCTTGCGAAAATCCTAAGACATTTATCGTTGTATTGGGATTCGGTAAATTTGTGGCGTAGAGTGGAAAAAGCTGGTCTAAATAGGTGATATAGTCGTCGATTTCTGACAGTCTATCTTCTGAGGTCATCCAAGAAGCGACGGGTTTCCCACCAAAACCATCCCAATAAAAACGGGACAGTCCTTCGGGTGCAATAACAAGGTTTTTTTCTTCGTCTAAAACATTAAAACGCTTTATAAAAGAACTTGCCAGCATACCATATCCGTGCAAAACAAACCAAATTTGTTCCGTTTTTTCACTCAATTGACCATACGTGAAATATCGAGCAGTCCGAGCGACTTTGAGGTGTCTTTCTTCTATCATTGTTTCGTTTAAGTTGTTCTTGGTGCTGTGGTTTTTGTAGAGCCTAATTCTCTAATATACTAACTGCTAATTTCCCAAAAAGGAGCGAAAGGTCAGGTGCTTCGTCGTCACGGAAAGTCCCGCTATCCATTGCAATACCAAGCCATGCAAATTAGCCCTTCTCTTTGGTATTTTCACTACTATCGGGGCTATTTTTTTGAGGTCTTAACTTCTATGTTAGCATTTAGTTCTGACAGCTTTTAATACTTCATTTTTATATTGGAAGGCATATTCTGTATCTTTTTCGATAAACCTTATGTTAAAATCCGAAGAGAAAGGCTTATCCTTTGTGGGAAACCATTCTTTTTTCAAATCCTTATTAATGACAATGAACAGTCCATTATCATCTCCTATCGAACAAAATCTTTCCAAATTTCCAGAATGAATGGGCATTGCTGTGGTTTCCTTTAGGATAGTATATTCTCTGTTAATATCAGAAGTAGGCATTCCAATTTCACAGATTTCAAGCATTGAATTTTTATCGAATGGGCGATTTGAATCATTTTTCAAATTCTTTCGGGCAATGAGTTCTCCTATATTTCTGTCCTCATCATAAAAGTAGATGGCATACGCATTCCAAAAATCAAAGTACTGAATTTCTGTGCCTTCATATTTAAGAATCTCAACTCGTTCTTTAAGCCATTGCAAAGCCTCTTTTTCTTGATTGGCAGGAATGTTTATCGCATAATGATACGGCGAGAATTCTGCTCTATAGGTTAGCTTCAATATAGAAGTCCCAATTTGAAAAGAAACAGAGGCACTCGTTTTTTCAACAATCTCTAATTCTAAAATTTGGGCATAGAATCTCGTCTGTTCTTCTAATTTTGGCGTAAATATTTCTAATTCTTGGATTTTCATTTTTTTTTTGGTTGTGGCAGCAGTCATCATATAAATCAAAATATAAAAAGGTCTTGAAACACTACAGGATACTCCAATTGAAGTCCACTACACAAATATTTTATTCTCAATGACAAAAGAAACATCATGTACAGTTAATTTTATACTTTTCAATAAACTCTTTGTATTTTTCAGAATAAGCATACTCCTTATTTATAATTTCATCATCTAACTTTTCAAAGAAAATTTTTTCATTTTTTTCGCTTCTAATCCAATTATTTACATTTGCAATGTCTGAATTTTCTCTAATAATATTTAATGTAGTTAGGTAAACTAATTCTAAAAAATCTTTTACCATTTTCTCCTTAAATGTCTTATAGTCATAATATTTTCTTGAGTCAAATATTAATGAAACATTATTTTTATTATCAGTATCAAAAAACTGTTTTAGAGTATAAAATGCAGCAATATTATAGAACAAACAAACATTTGTAATCTCCATATTTCGTTTTACACGATTAATCCTATCCTCTCTAGTTTTTTTGTCCACATCACTTTCAGCAGGACTTTGACTAAGAGTTTGTATCTGTCTTTTAAGAGATTTTTTATGAAATATTTTTGTATCTTCATGTAATTTATATATAAAAAGAAGTTCGTCTATATCTTTATTATTTTTTTTGAACAAAATACCGTCATTAATATCAAATACTTTATGATAGTATTCATTCAATGTAAAGTTTTCTTTTGGATTATGATCAAAAATCTTTGATTTTTTATCTTTAGCACCACAAAATGCAAGTTGGGCTAGTCTTTCATTAGTTATCTGTTGGTGCTTCAAGAATTTTGGATAGTCAATAATATTTTCTCCTTTTTTGATGAAAATAAATATATTTGGAAATTTAAATTCTTCAATAAATCTTTGTTGTAATTTTCTTTGTTCTTTTCTTATTGAAACCATATCCCTACTAGATAGAGGTGTTTGGGTGTTTGTATAGATTTTAATATTTTCACTTATTTTCTCATGATTTACTAGTTCAGGATTTATTTCATATATTTTAGTTAAAACATGAACTTTTTTCAAATTTTCTATTTTCTCTCTATCTCCAATTATTTCGGCTTCTCTCAAATAAGCACCAAGTGTACTTGTAGTTTGAGCACCATTAATAATCGAGAATTCTTTTAAAATTATTTTCTCTTGTTTCTTAATAGTTTTTGCGTCTAAATCCTTGGAGAGAATTGTAATACCATTATTATAAAAAAGGAATAGTTCAGGTTCACGTTCAATTGTATTGAACATGCTATCATAAGTTTTACTATTTTTAGCTAATGATTCTCTAAGGTTTTGTCCATATAAAATATTTCTGCCAAGCATAGTGTTAGAATATTTATTATTCAAAACTGCTAAATCATAGCCATTAAAATTACATAATAATGACTTTGGCAGATTTGAATTTATATTATTTATATTGTTTTTATTTTTACTATTATCAAGAAAATTATTAACAATAAAATTATTGGCAATATCAATTGTAAATTTTTCAGATGGAACACATTCTATACGGGTACCATTTCTTAATAATTTCAATTCATTATATGTAACTATATTATAATTACTTTTTTGATTTCTAATATAATTTGTATTACCACTATGAACTACATAATAACTACAATTAGTTTTATATTGTTTACTAAAGTCTGTTTCTCCAATAATTGATTTCAATGATTTTTGTAAATCACTAGGTTTTTTTAGATAGATTTTCATAGAATTTTCCATCATTTTAAAACAAGTTTCTATTTCTGCTTGCTGTAATCGAGATTTTTTAACCTGAACAATATGGTAATTTTTTTCATCCAAATTATCTTCTTCAAAAAATATATCAATAGAATCATCTGGTGGAGGAACCACAGATCTACGAATAATTTCTCTATGTGTTGATTCCGAATGTTTAAACCTATTTACTTTGTGGTATGGACTAAATATTATTTCAAATGCAACAACAACAAATGCATCATTTTTTTGCCCATTACGAATAATCGAATGTCTTTGAGGGTATCCTACAAAATCATTATAAACTTCATTGATTCTTTCTTCAATATTCATTTTAAAATTTTATTAATTTGTAAACAAAAACCAAATGGTCTCAAGACTCTTATATTTCCACAACAACAGTATTTCACATAAAACCAAAAGATACTTTTACCCCCAATTCAATGTACCAAACCATCCCCAAATAGCCCCGATAGTAGCGTTATAGCCCTTCTTTAGTTTTTGTGGTTTAAGTAGTTTATGTAGTTTTTGTGGTTACTTTACCTTTATAGATAGGTTGATATTTGGCTATAGTAGCGGATAGCGGGACTTGCCTCCACGACGAAGCTCTTTACCGTTCGCTCCTTATTATTGTGTTGGGAATTGGTGTAATTAGTCAAATATATGGATTAATTCATAAATCTGTGTAATGCTTGGAACTTACGCAGTCAAATGAATACGATGGCACAATGATTTTAACCACAAAGTCACTGTCGTGAATTTTCTCTACAACCAAAAAAAACCAACCACATAAACTACTTAAACTACAGAAACTACAAAAACTATGTTTGTTGCGTTCTGACTCGAATGTCATCGACCAATCCTTTGGGTATTGCGGAAATGAGGTCTTTGGTGTATTGGGTGACGGGGCTTTCGTAGATTTCGTCGGCTGCGCCCATTTGTTCGATTTTTCCTTTGTTCATCACGATCATTCTGTCTGACATGAATTTTACGACGGATAAATCATGGGAGATGAAGATGTAGGTGAAGCCGAATTTTTCTCGGAGTTCTAAGAGTAGGTTGAGGACTTGGGCTTGTACCGATACGTCTAAGGCGGA